>OAXJ01000743.1_pt1 | contig 30146 bp, 17 predicted proteins | sample 1517241 | NCBI WGS metagenome assembly OAXJ01 (sample SAMEA2580293, study PRJEB22360) | human gut metagenome | biome: human gut; feature: human-associated habitat; material: faeces | place: Denmark | collected 2008/2010 | reverse complement strand
GACACCGCCTTCGTAAGCCGATCCTTTCCCACTGTTGAGAGGAGAGTTCTGCGTGTGCAGTTTTCCGTCACGCCATTCCGGTTCGCTGGACAGACCGCCGTTGTCGCTCATAAAGATGACGATGGTATTGTCTGCTTCTCCGTTTTTATCCAGCCAGTCCATCAGGTCACCCAGACTTTTGTCCATACCTTCGATCAGGGCCGCATAAGCAGCTTCTTTGGGAGTCAATCCTTTATTGATATATTTTTGATAGAAGCGTTTGTCTTTATCGATCGGAACATGGATAGCGTAGTGAGCCATGTAGAGGAAGAAAGGCTGATTGTATTCTTTGGCATGATCGAGTGCTTTGATAGCTTCGAGCGTCAGAGCTTCACTGACGAAAGTATCGGTTCCCCAGTATTTCTCTAATCCCGGAACGGCAAACCAGGGATTCGGTTTACCGTCCGTCCGGTTTCCGTAATTATTTTCACCCAGGTAGCTTGCCAATCCGCCTCCTGCATGTCCGGCTATGTTGACTTCAAAGCCCATGTGATAAGGACTTTCTCCCGGAGTGTTGACGGCGCCGAAATGTGCTTTCCCACAATGAATCGTGTGGTAGCCATTGTCTTTCAGGATTTCTGCCAGTGAGGTTGCCTGAAACGTGTGGTCGATATTGGGAACCTGGCAAACCCCGTTTACATTCCAGTCCGCTACATTGAATACATCGCTCGGGCGGTCTGTTTGCTGGCCTTTGGGATATGTCCAGTTGGTTACCCGGTGACGCGCGGCGTTAGTTCCTGTAATCAGGCTACAACGGGTGGGCGAACTGATGCTGCTGGCATAGGCTTGGCAAGGCGCTCCATATTAGGAGTTTCGTATACCTCGTTGTAGTGTGTCTTTTGGGTCCAGAAAGGCAGGGATGTATCTTGCCAGCCCATGTCGTCTACCATGAAGAGAATGATGTTGGGGCGTGTGTCCGTACGTCCGTTCGGCTGCTGGTGCTGGGCTTGCAGAGCCGGGGCAGCCAATGGAGCCAGTGCGAGGGGGATAATTATTTTCTTATTCATCGTAATTATATATTAGAGGATTATTTTCTGATGGTTATTTTTCCGGTTTCCTTTACCTGAATGTTTCTCAGTTCTTGTTTTCCGGAGTTCTCTGTCCATATTTTCAGAGTTCCCGGAGAAAATACATTGAGAACCAATTTGTCCGGTGTCGAAGATAGAATCCGGACGGCCGCAGGTGACAGATATTTTTCCTGTATCCCGATAACGGCCCATCCGTCATGGATCGGACAGAGATGGAATAGACGGTCGGTAAAGCCATCCAGTTCTACAGTCTGTTTACCGGTCAGTTCAGTGGCTGTCCGATTATTCCAATCGAATAGAATCACTCGTTTTTGTTGAGGTGTTGGTTTGCCGGTCAGTGTTTCGCGTAACAGATAATCCTTCGGGTCTATTTCGGCGGTTACTTTCCGGTGTTTGGGTGAGGTGTTGAGGTTATAACAAATGACGGATACAGCCTCGTCACCGGTAGGAGCGAATACCCGGTATGCCTTTCCGTCTTGCAGTGGATTGGTCAGTACCGATTCCGGGGTCGGAATGGCAGGGGCTTCCGGGCGGAATATTTTGCCCTCTTTATCGATCAGTGGGAAAATATTCTCTTTTACAAATTCTTTCGGAGAATCGGACAGGTAGACCGGGCCGCCTGAAATAGCCTTGGAACGAGCCATCAAACTGCCACAGATCGTATCGCTGGAATGAAACATATCGTGATCCGGCCATACGGTTTGCCCTTGCAGTAATGTGTTGGTGTATGACTGGAAGAGATGCGACTTTGCCATGTTCTCATTGTATTTCTTATAGTCAATGCTGACACGGGCAACTCCGCTATGCAGGGTGTGGTCCGTGTTAAGTACGTTTTGAGCCATGCAGTTCATCAGTCCCACCTGCTGTGCGTGAGTTTGCTTTTCCAATGCCAGATTACACTCTTTCGCCTGACGTACGACTTCAGTAGAGCCCATGTAAAGCGGTAAGGTGAATGCCTGATTGTCTACTTTAAGAAAATCGAATCCATGGGTTTTCAGAGAGTGAACGTAATACTGGTAGAACGTGTCGATATTCGGGGTGCTTTTACCGGGCAAAAGACTTCCATTGAAAGAATAGAGGCTGTTTTTTACATGGGTTGGAAAATCATTATCGGGGGAGATTCCCATCCAATATCCGGAGAGGGCATACCACAATCCTATCCAACGTATTTTATCTTTGTTTTTGTGTGCCATGATCGGAGCCCATCCGTTCGGGAAACGTTGAGGATCGGGGGTAAAACTTGTCAGTTGACGATTCTTGTTGGCCAGGTGACCATCGTCGATCAGTACGTAACGTACAGGAACTCCGGAGGTTTCGATGGCATCCAGGTCATTCAGGATTTTTGTTTCATCAATATCGAAATGGTAATGTTCCCAGGTACACCATCCCAGATAGTTCAGAGCCTCAAAATAGTTCTTTTCCGTGCGCTTTTGCAGGGCCGATACGTTCCGGTCGGATATCAGGGTTTCGTAAGCCTGCCGGAATACCTGATAAATGTTGCCGGCACTTTGAACCAGTGCTACAGGTACTTTGTGTTCGAGCCGGTCGGTTCCCAATGTCGATACATATAAATTGAGCGAGCCGTCGGTATTTACCTGAAACCAGCTGAGGCTGTTATCACCCGCTACTGCTTTGGTGAACAGATAGCTTCCATCGGTCAGTTGCAACAATAAAGCGTCTCCCAGTGTAGAAGGACGTGCGTTGGAAGGAATACCCGGATAGTCGTCCCGGGTAAGGTCTGTCAGATGATTGAACATCCAAGGTAAGAGGCGATTGGTATTGTTGGGCCATTCGTAATCTCCGGGGCGGGAATCCCGACTGAAGAATGTCCCCCGTACATAAGACGGCAGTTGGATGCGGTAGCATATAGTGGTTGCATTCTCAGGAACTGCATTCTCATAAATGACCGGTTCTGCCGTTCTGTCCAGGCGGATGGTCTGAGGCATTGGAGAGGCGTTTACATCTTTAAACGATTTACCTTTTTCGTAGATAAAAGAACTTTGGGCAAATACAGCCGTCAAAGGAGCGACCGTACTTGCCAAAGTAAGCAAACTTATGATGAAATATCTTTTCATGCGTATGAATTAGTTGACAGAAAAAGCACTGAAATTTATAATATCGGGTAATGCAGTGGATTGCAGTACGGTCAGCCGTAATGCCGTAGCTTCTACCGGATCGAATTTTTCGATGCGTTTGTGTCCGACAGATTCTCCGGAACAAACTGTTTGCCACTTTCCATTTACCTTGGCTTCTACTTTATATTGGCGGATACGTTCTCCGTTCTGTATGTTTTCTTGAATGATGCAGTAGTTTACCGGTTGCTTTTTGTCCAGTTTCAAGGTCAAACTTTTTTTCTGTCCCGATGTCTGGGCTAATGGAGAAGAGAAGCGACGATTGATTTCTGTACCGAATTCTTTCAGGCGTTGTTCGTCTCCTGTAGGTATTAATCCGTTCGGGTCGGGTGTCAGGCCTAAAATCAGGGTAGCGTTCCGTCCTACTGATTTTTCATATTTATCCATTAGTTCGTTCAATGGATAGATGTTGTTTTCGTCATCCGGTTCCCAGAACCATTCGTGACGTCCGTTGGCTCCACGTAAAGGAGTATCTGCCATGGCCGGTACCCAGTATTTCCCATCTTTGTCGCCATGCTTCAACAGTTCGATTTGATCGACATTGCTTTCTATCCGTTTGTGATGTGAACAGGGAGCGGGGAAGGTGGACCAGCAGGGATAACCTACGGTACCGGTCTCGGAACCAACGGAAATCTGCACGATCTATATTATGATAGAACAGGCAATTAGGCTGATATTTATTCACAATAGGCTCTACGTCCGGTCCGTCTCCACGAGGATCATCGGCGCCGCCGTCAAACCAAATCATGTATAGATCTCCATAACGGGTACAAAGTTCGGTCACCATCTTTTCACACAGTCGTTTGTACCATGTTTGCCGGTTGTGAGCAAATTCTCCTTCTCCTTCTGCCTTAAAGTTATGTATGCCCAAAAGAGAATTCCACCGGATACCGATGTAGATACCCGGTTGTAAGCCGTATTTGCGGCAAGAGTTGACAAAGTCACGGACGATATCACCTTTGCCGTCTCTCCATTTTACGGCTTTGAGGCAATAAGGATTTACGTCACTCTGCCAGAGACCGAAACCGGTTTCATGAGTGGCAGTCAGTACGGCAAACTTACATCCGGCTGCTTTGGCTGCCAGCACCCACTGGTCTGTGTTTAGTTCCGTAGGGTTGAATATGTTGTAATCTTCTATCGGATTGATGCGGTTGTTGCCTTGTCCGTAGCGTACTCCGTCGAACACATGCAGATCATAATGGAATACGGCTCCCATTTCCGCTTGATGCCATTTCAACTGAAAGGGCTTGGGAACGGGGATAGTAGCCTGTTGCGCCAAGCAATAGACTGAGCAAAAAAGTAAGAGTAGGGTGGTGTTGATTCTGTTCATGATTATTTAAGCTTTATATATTGGGCAAATGGGTCATTGGTCTTTTCAAGCCATGTTTTCAGTTGCCGGTTAAATGTATGGGTAAGTTTCAATTGTTGGCTGGCAATGTTATTCATTTCATGAGGATCATTGGTACGGTCGAAAAGAATGACATTATCGATCTTTCCGTCTGTTGCGTGTACGGCATATGTATATCGGTCGGTACGGAGTCCGCGATAACCTGTTGCATGGTTATCGAATTTTACGAAATAGTATGGTTGTACAAGATCTTTTTTGTTTTTTCCGGTCAGTACTTCATTGGACAGGTCGAATGTCTGTACTGTTTCCGGGATTTCTTTACTGAATCCCATCATTGACAGGAGTGTGGGGTATAGGTCGGCAAAAGCAATCATCAACGGGTCGCTTTTACGTGGTTTTATTTGATCCGGCCAAGATAGAATCATGGGGATACGCATAGACTCTTCATAGAAGATATCTTTTCCGGCATTTTCGTGAGCACCCATACAGATTCCATGGTCAGAGGTAAAGACCACGATCGTATTATCAAATAAATTATTTTGTTTAAGGGCCTCGATGATTCGCCCTACATTTTCGTCTACACCGGTGATGCAGGCATAATAGTTCCGGATGTTATTTCGGAAGTAGTCTCCCATTTCCGTACCTTTGGCCGGGATATCGGGACGTCCTTTGCAAAGCGCCTCTACATCCAGATCTTTGTATATCTCTTTATATCGGTCCGGCACCAATTCATATCCCGTGTGTGGAGGATTCATCGATACCACCAATGCAAACGGTTGTTTTTGGTCTTTCTGTTTGTTGATGTATTCGATAGCTTTGCTTGCCTCGTATTCCGGCCCCCATTGGTTGACATAATAGAAGCTGTCTCGTGGAGCAGTGGTATTCCAGTACATCGGTTTCAAATGGTAATCATATGTTCCATAAGCTATCCAATGGTCGAAACCGTGGCGACGTTCGGGTGGACACCATTCGTTCCATGCCACTTTCCCGCGATTATTGTAAGTGTCTACATAGGGCTTGTAGGGTGCATCCAGATGCCACTTTCCGATGTATCCCATATTGTATCCTTGATCTTTAAGCACATCGCTCCAACAGCGGGCGTTTTGGGAAAGTTCCACTCCGTAAGGAGCGGTTTCGGAGTTACAGTTCCCGGTTACTTTACTGCCAATGGGATACATACCGGTCATTAGCATTCCTCTTGCCGGCGATGATACCGGATAACTACTGATAGCATTGGTGAAGTTAATTCCTTCGGAGGCAAGCTTGTCCAGGTGGGGAGTCTTTACAGGTTCTTTACCGATGCAACCGATGGCATCTCCACGATATTGGTCGGCCATGATGAAGACTAGATTGGGAGTCGGTTGCTTTTCTTGTGCTTGTAGTCCAGTGCTCAAAATAGGCATGGTAAGCAGTGCTTGAGGGATGATATTTTTCATAATGCTGTAAAGTTACTCTTTTTGGGGTAGAATACAATTTTTATTGATAATAATAAGATCTCCTCCTTTTGGGGGGAGGAGATCTTGTCTTGAGTAAGATATTTAATCTACTGAAAACTAATCTCCTTCAGGGAGACTGCTCGTTTCTATCTTCCATCCTGGATTTTGATAAATCGTAGAGGTTGTATAGTCGGTTGATCCTTCTTCTGCTGTCGTCAGACGGAAGTGGTCAAAAGCAATTGGATTTAAATATTTATTTTGGTTCCAATTATAGCCATTGTATGCAATGTTGTTTGTATTGATCCGGTAAGGACGTAAGTACCGACTTTCTGATTTAGCTGATACATTAGCATTATTGTTACCTGATTCAATCAGATTAATGACAGAGAGAGTGACGTCTGCAACTGGTATTGGGCTAGGAGTTTTGTAACGTTGATAATTTTCACTCCATAAATCGAATCCTTCTACGTGATAACCTTGCATCATGTCTAGTGCACGCCAGCGTTTCAGATCATTTAGGCGTAATCCTTCGGCCGCAAATTCGATGCGACGTTCCCGACGAATATTATACAAAGTGGTTGAAACAAATTCAGAACCTGAATAGCGGGCAAAATCGATCTCTTTACTCAGATCTGTAGCGTCTATTGTTTTTTGAAAATCGGTATCCATTCCTGCTCGATTTCGTAAAGCTTTCCAGTATTTGGAACTGTTGGCATCAAGCGAGTTATTCAGTTCATAATCAGCTTCCATATAATTCAAGTATGCCTCTGCTGCACGGAATATGACACAGGCTGTAGTTGATGGGAGTGTAGGTCCTTGTGCGGCATCTGTTGCTAATCCCTTTTTTACTGAATAGCCGGTGGGACATTTGTTTTCGTTCTGTCCAAGTACAATTGGTGCACGATAATAATAACCATATCCTTTGACTAGATATTCAATGTTACTTCCCCCTTCAGATAAGAGATCTCCAGGTAATAAAGTATTATAAGTTAGTCGTGGATCACGATTGGTTGCAACTGCTTCATAAGTTTTATCTCCTTGATAACCAGAATTGTTTGCGTATATCGGCAAGCCATTTTCCATCAAATAACTTTGCATCATACTACGAGTCCATCCGGTATTTCCACCTCCATTGCGTTGGATGTAACCGACAACAAAATGGTTGACTGCCGGAGTTAAACTGGCGTCGTAGGCTCTCCACAATAACACTTCCGAAGCGTTAGCTAATGATTGGCTGTTGAATAACGACGGATAATCGTTAAATAAAGTGTATTTATCAGCTACTATTTGAGCGGCAGTTTTAGCTTCTGTCAGGAAGTATTTAATTTCAGAATCAATATTGATAGTGAAGTCCTTTAAATAATCTTTGTTTGCTCCTGGCCATCCCGGACCTCCTGGTACACGTGCGGTCCCTTTGTGGTATTTTTCCCAAGTACCTTCAAATAATGCCACACGACTTTTCATGAGGGCAGCACAGTCTTTGGTTAGGCGATTGCTCATTGGTGGGGTTGCTTTCATATAATAGTAAGCAGAATCTAAATCTTGTATGATGAAACGTGCTACTTCATTGCGTGGGCGCCGTTTACTTGCCTCTCTAACTGTTTCATAATCTTCCGAAATCCAATGTTTTAAGATAGGGAAATCACCGAGTGCAACTAATTTAGTAAAGTAAATATAAGCGCGAAAGAAATACATTTCTCCCAGATAGTGCATATTGTTAGCTTCTACTCCACTAAGTTCGCCGGCTTCCAGTCGGGGACGTACCTTATTGATGAAATAATTGACATTCCGGATTTTCCCAAAATCCCAAGCACCTCCACTTTGAGCCACACGTGTTTCTCCCTTTACAAATGAACCGTTTGGATTACTTGCTGCTTGGTTGTCACTATTATTGTCTGTTGCAAATACTCCCATACTGTATTGGCCTGGAGTGTGGGATGGAAGTTGATCATATAGATTAGCCGAATAGGCTGCTAAATCGCTTTCTGCCAAAAGATATTTGTCGGTAGGTACGGCATCTAGTGGCTCTTTGTCGAGAAAGTCATTGCAAGAGCATAAAACACTTGCTAAACTAAAAATATATAATAGATTCTTTTTCATTGTTCTTGCTTTTTAAAGAGTAATATTTAATCCAAATGAAATAGTCTTTGACAGCGGATAAGTCTTTCCGTTGCTAAATCCGTTACCGGCTGTTGCTTCTGGATCGAACATATCGGCAATACCACTGATTGTGAATAAATTCTCTCCACTGACATAAATGCGGAGCTTTTCAATTTTTGCTTTATTCATCCAAGCTTTGGGGAATGTATATCCTATTTGCAAATTTTTCATACGCATGTAAGCACCATTTTGCAGATAACGCGTTTGAGTTTGCTTGTTTTTGTTTCCTTTGTCTCCTAAGTAGGCTTTGGGATAGTAGGAGTTCAAATTTGCTCCGAATATAGAAGTTGTATTTTCAGGACGGAAATAATCAAGATGTTCGTCAAAACCTACTGATTGCCATTCTCCTCCATCTGCTCCCCAGAACATTGGTCCGCTCAACCATAAATCACGTTTCATAACTCCTTGGAAAAACATTTGAATATCGAAACCCTTCCAGTCAGCTCCTAAGCTTAAACCGAAACGAAGGCGTGGAGTGCTATTTCCGATTTTCTTTAAATCACCATGGTCTGTGGCAGTACTGTTTCCTTTGTCTACTATACCATCACCATTAAGGTCTCGATACATGATATCACCTGCACCCCAAACTGAACCTATTTTACTCTGATCATTGCTAGCCAGCCATTCGGTCATCTGTGCGTCTGTTTGGGCAATACCTTCAGTTTCATACCCCCAAATTTCTCCGATAGTCATTCCGTTGTAATAAAGAGTATTTCCATTAGAATCCCATAGGGCTTTAGAAGCGTTTGGATATGAAATTACTTTGGCACGGTTGTCAGAAAGGTTAAATCCTATATTATAGTTAACTTTTCCAATATTATCTCTCCAATTGGCCTGTAGTTCCCATCCTTTATTTTTCAACTCAGCATTATTGGTATTTGGCAGAGCAGTTCCTAATATTGCACCGACTTCGGCTGCAGGACCTACCATGTCTTTCGTTCTACGTATGAAGTATTCAAAAGTCATGTTCAGACGATTGTTGAACATACCAAGGTCGATGCCTAAATTGGTATTATAGATTTTTTCCCATGTAAGTGTACTGCTGACCATTCCAGGAACTCCGGCTGTTGTTGGTCTACTGCCGTCCATTAGCCAATTGCCACCATTGGCTGTTACACTTTGTGTTAAATAGAACGGATAGTAAGAGTCTGTGTTCTGGTTACCGAGCATACCCCATGATACGCGGGGTTTTAGTGTATTAATAATGTTGTTAATTGGTTCAAAGAATGATTCACGCGCTAAGTTCCATCCCAAAGAGAAAGAAGGAAATACGTTCCAACGCTGATCTTTTAAAAAGCGGGATGATCCGTCGTAACGAACATTTACTTCAGCCATGTAGCGGTCTTTGTAACTGTAGTTGAGACGTCCGAAGAACCCGGCTGTAGACCAATCATTGTATTTTGAACTATTGATTTTATCTTCTCCCGTTGCTGCACTAATTTCTGGAATGAGACTACTAATCACGTCAGGACGTTGTGCGGCAAGTTCGCGATATACATATTCTTCGGTATTCATTCCGACTAAAGCTTTGAAATAATGATCTTTTATTTGTAATGTGTAATCGGTGTACACACTTGTCGTATAAAAGTTACTATTGTGGTATGCTGAACGTGCAAATGAAGATCCTGGTGAGTAACTTCCGCTGAAAGCCAATGCTAATGGATTACCGTTTACGTCGTGCTCATAGATTGGATTAAGGTTGGTTTGCTTATTTTGGTTGATGACTCTCATACCTGCTTCTGCATAGATATTCCATCCTTTTAGCGGATGAATAACTAATTGTCCCTGAAGATAAATATTGTCATTATGTGTTTTGGCACGTCCACCGTCAGTCAATTGATTGAGTTTTCCATTTCTCATATAATAACCGTTCGGATCTTTAAAAGGCATCATAGGCCACATACGTGCAATGTCATGATAAAGAAGTCCACCTTCCTCAAGATATACTGGATTGTCAAGATCAAAACGAACAAATTTGGTATTAATGTTGAAATCTACATATTTGTTGATTTGGGTATTGACTTTTGCTGTTGCGTTGTAACGTTTATAATTATCATTTCCATAACGAAGATTACCATCTTGGTTTAAGTAGCTCCCTGAAACATAGTATTGTAACTTCTCTGTTCCTCCATTTAAACTGATATTATGTTCGTTTGACCAGGCCCATTGAAAATGTTTTTTCCACCAGTTTACGTTATCATTTGCTTTTTCGTGGAAATGCCAGTTGGTACCGTTAGCTATGGTGGTGGTTGTAATCTCGCCTGCCATATACTTTTGGATACGGTCAATGGTCTCTTCATCAAAGATCACACTTCCTCCCTGATTAATGGCTGCATCATTGAAATAATTGGCAAAACGATAGGAATCAAGTTGATTAGGAAGGTTGGTTGGTCCGGAATAGCGGAAACTATTGTTATAGTTCACTTGCATTTTGCCCGCTTTTCCTTTCTTTGTAGTGATTAAGATAACACCGAATGCAGCACGTGAACCATAGATGGAAGAAGAAGCAGCATCTTTCAAGACAGAAATATTTTCAATATCTTCTGGATTCAGATTATTCATATTGCCTTCCATTCCATCAATCAGTATAAGTGGTGAGGCACTTGATCCTTTACCAATGGTTCCTGTTCCGCGAATGTTTACGTTCATTGTTTGTCCCAACTGTCCCCCTAAATCAGGAGTCGATAGATTTAAGCCTGGAACTACACCTTGCAGGGCTTGGCCGACTTGTGATACCGGACGTGATGCTAGTGCTTTGGTATCTACACTTGTAACCGCTCCGGTCAGATTTACTTTTTTCTGAGTACCGAAGCCTACTACCACTACTTCATCAAGAGTTTTTGAATCTTCACTTAACTCAATCCTGAAGGATGTTTGTGTACCATTGAGAGGAATTGACTGAGTGGTGTAACCTATGTAGGAAACAGTCAGTATACCTCCTTTGCTAACGTTTTTCAATGAAAACTTACCTTCCATGTCCGTGATGGATCCATTGTTCGTCCCTTTTACTTGGACTGTGGCACCGATGATTGGCTCGTTGAGCTTTTTGTCAATCACAGTACCCGTAATGTTCAATTGCTGTGCATATAATGTAGTAATGCCAAGCAACAACATGAATAAGATTGAAATTTTTTTCATTCGTTTCTTATTTAAAGTTATACATAAGGTTTAATTACATGGCAAATGTACAGGGATTGAGAGATTACGTAGGGGCATGTCTATATCATTCAGCATACACGTTTAATTCAATACCATGTTTTTTTTGAATCTCTTTTGTATGTTTAGGCTTTATTTCGTTCTTTTGCAATAAATTGATTATTAATATGAAGAAGCTAAATCTCTTTTTATTGGTTTTGTTTATATGTAATTGTCCGGTCGTTTCTGGTTATGCTTTTTTTGATAGAGATATTCGTCTGTTAACCATGCAGGATGGGCTGGCGGATAATACTATTACATCTATCTACAAAGATCGGGATGGCTTTATGTGGTTTGGTACTAATAATGGCTTGAGCCGTTATGATGGTAAATTAATAAAAAACTTCTCTTCTTCACCAGCGTATATGTATGTTTCCGAAATTGTAGAGATGTCAGATCGATATTTGGGAGTTATCGCTGGAAATACTTTATATTGTTTTGCTCGGTCGCTGGAGAAATTTATACCGATCGTCCATGCAACGGATTATAGTTCTGTACATGTCTCTCACTTATTACCTATAGATAATAACTCTTTTTGGGGACTGTCAGGGAATAAATTATATCTATATACACAGGAAGAAGTTAAAAATGAGAAAGGAGAGGTTGTTCAGATTAAATTGAAATGTGAGAAACAGTATAAAGATTTGATTGATTCTGGTGATAATTTCTGTGCAATGTGTTATACTGATAATCATGAAATGTTATGTTTGGTTACACAGCAAGGAAATTTGCTATTGTTTCAGCCTGAATCTTCGGAGAAATCTAAAAAGATATCTTTGTGGAAAAATAAAACTTGGGATGCAACTTCGGTATTATATGATAAAGGAGTGGTATGGGTTTCTACTATTGGACACGGTATTCTGCGTTATTACGTTTCTTCTGGGTATATAGACAGAATTACTTATAAGGAAAATAATAAAGAAAACAGTCTATCCCATACAGATGTTTTTCAAGTTATTCCAATTAATAATAATCGTTATCTTGCAGTGACTTGGAGTGGGTATACTTTATTATTTCAGGATAAGAATGATCCGAAAAGAATGATGACAGAAATATACTATAATACAGCTTCACAACTTCACCGCAACTTAGAAACAAGAATGATTTCAGCGTATTACGACCCCAGTGGGATTGTTTGGATAGGTACTAATGGGGGAGGAGTGATTTATTCTGATCTACGGTCACAATTTTATAACCAATTTCATCAAGAGAGGCATAATGAAATTTGTGGTATAGTCATGGATAATAGAAAATATGTTTGGATGGCTACGTTTCATCAAGGGATTATGAAAAGTGAGCAACCTTTTGAACCAGGAAGACGAATGAATTTTACTAGGGTTGGTACTCCGGATATTCAAAGTAAAAATACAGTTCTTTGTGCCATTAATGATAATAGAGGTTCACTTTGGTTTGGAAATAGGGATGGAACATTAACTTCATATAATGAGGCAACAAAACAATTTCGATTACATTTTTTACAAGATAGAGGTAAAGTGAATACTGTGTCAATTTGGGCATTATATTGGGATACTAATCGAAATTTATGGGTAGGTACTAATGATGGAGTTTGGAAATTGAATATAGATTCTGGATTTTGCAAAAAAATCCCTATTGAGATTTTGTTTAAGGACCCTACTCCTATTTGTATACGAGCTATTGCCGGCACGAAGGACGGAACTATATGGTTAGGTACAAGTAATGCAGGAGTTTGCAAATTGAAAATTGATTCTAGAGGAGAGATGTCTTTAGAGACAGGCTATGAGAAGAAAGCGAATATCAAAAATAATTCGGTTCGTTCTTTGTTAGTATCTTCTGATGGTAATGTATATGTAGGTTATATGGATGGTTTCGCTATTCTTTCACCTAAAAAGGATGCAATACGTGAGTATTATACAACTAGAAATGGATTATGTAGTAATTTTATAGGATGTCTGGTCGAAGATAACCGAGGACATATTTGGTTGGGAAGTAATTCGGGAGTCTCTCGTTACAGTAGGCATCAGCACCTTTTTTATAATTATTATATAAGTGGAAGCAATCGTTCGGCATTACTTGCTGATAATACACTATTTTTTGGCAATAATAAATCGCTCACTTATTTTGATCCGGATGACGTGGGTGGTCATTTGGATGAAGATCAGGTTCTTATTACTGGACTTGAGGTAGATGGTCGTCCTGTAGGGATTGGGGATAAAATAAATGGGCAGACTGTATTGGCAGAAGGCATTTCATATACTAGTTCGATTACTTTGAATAATGAAAATCGTGACTTTGTTTTATCTTTTAATAATCTTTCTTATGCAGAGGAACAACAGAAGTACAATTACCGCTTATTACCATATCAGACGCATTGGTTGGTTTCTAATGATGGAGAGAAGGCTACTTATATGAACTTACCCGAAGGGGATTATACATTTGAAGTGAAGAATATTTATCCTGACGGGAAAGATGGAAAGGTTACATCACTCCAAATACATATTCTACCGCATTGGAGTCGTACATTGCCTTTCCGATTATTTATTTTACTGTTATTGGCCGGTGGTGTGGCTTATTTGATTCGTCTTGTCAAACATCGTCAGATGCGTATGGAACGTGAAATGCGCATGGAACATGAACTTCTGTCAGTAAACTTAGAGCGTGAGAAAGAGCGACAGATCCGGATGGAGCGTGAGAACTTCTTTACAAGTGCGGCACATGAACTACGTACGCCGCTAACCTTGATTCTTGCCCCATTACAGGAATTATTGGAACACATAAAGGCATCCGATCCGCTGTATAGCAAGCTATATACTATGTATAAAAACAGCTCCTCGCTACATACACTGGTCGATCAGTTGCTCTATGTACAAAAAATAGAGGCCGGGATGGTGAAACTGCGTTTGTCAGAAGCGGATATTGTGGAGCTAGTGAGAGAAGTAGCAGAGTCTTTTCGCCAAATGGCAGGGATAAAAGGATGTACATTTCAGGTAAGACTTCCGGAAGATCCTGTTTTCCTATGGATAGATACGGAGAAAATAACTTCGTCGGTCGGAAATCTACTATCTAATGCTTTTAAATACACTTCTCCCAATGGAGAGGTATTGCTCACTCTTACCCGTATGGAACAGGATGGAAAGCCTTTTTGCCAGATAACAGTATCGGATACGGGTGAGGGAATACCGGATGAGTTTCAGAAGCGCATTTTTGACTCTTTCATTACGGGTGATAATTCACCGGCTTTCTCTACCAAAGTAGGCATTGGACTGCGGATTGTGAAAAATACGATGGATCTGCATCATGGACAGGTCATTCTTGATAGTGAGCCGGGAAAAGGTTCTACATTCGTATTATTGATACCGGAAGGTAAATCTCACTTTACCGGTGATTTATATGAAATAGTAGATTATCGCGGGCATGAAACGGAACCGCAGTTTCAACCTCTATCTGTACAGGAAAAATCGGAAGAAGGAGTTCCGGTCACAAAGAAAACATTGCTGATTGTTGAAGATAATGTAGATGTCCGTCAGTATATTCGCTCTTTGTTTGTGACAAAATACACGGTACTTGAAGCGGCTGATGGTGAGGAAGGGGTCCGGATTGCTACCAATGAGATACCCGATCTGATTATCTCGGATGTAATGATGCCGGTTAAAGATGGGTTTGCCTGTTGCCGGGAGGTACGTGAACGGCAAGAGACCGCTCATATTCCTATCCTGATGTTGACGGCTAAGGCAGAAGATGCAGATGTATTGCAAGGATCTTATAGTGGGGCGGATGACTATATGATGAAGCCTTTCAATCCGGAAGTATTGAAAGCAAAGGTAGAGAACCTGATTCTTCAGCGCGAACGTCTGAAACGCATTTATACCAAAGCATTGATGTTGAAACGAGAATCGGTTGAAGATGAAGAGGCGGATGACGAATTTATACAAAAACTCATTCACGTGGTTGAGAAGAATCTGTCTAATGAGAACTTCAACGTTAAGATATTGGCCGAACAACTTCACATGAGCCAGCCTACTTTATACCGGAAGGTAAAGCAACGTAGTGAGTTATCTGTGGTCGATATGATCCGGAGTGTGCGGGTGAGTAAGGCTGCTTCGTTGATTATGGAGAATCGTTACTCCATTCAGGAGATTTCCGAAAAAGTAGGATTCAGTGATGCCCGGACATTAAGGAAGCACTTTACGGAACAATTTGGTGTGCCCCCTTCAAAATATATGGAGAATAAATGAATAAATTTGAAGGAAAGAAAGCTCATCACAGATTAACAGATTACACTATGAGAAGATCGGCCGGATTGATAATCTGCACATTGTAGGTTACTGTAATCTGTTGATCTGTGTTGAGAAAGACTTTCGACTTCATTCCTAAAAGTTAATCCTTCTTTTAAGTTGGTTTTTAATTCAGGATAATGGGTTTATATTTAGGAACTAATGCCTTCATAACGATCCATCCAATCAGGTAGGCTACCGAGCAGATACAAAAGATAACGAAATAACCAGCCGGTTTCCCGATAAAGCCCATAAATACCATTTGAGTTTTGTCGGCATGTACAAACAGCTCGCCGGCTGAATACTGGAGAATCATAGAACCTACTCCTCCTGCCATACCGCCAATACCGGTGATGCTGGCAATGGCGCTTTTAGGAAACATATCGCCTACGGTAGAAAAAATATTAGCCGACCATGATTGGTGGGCAGCTCCCCCGATACCGATCATAATAACCGGAAACCAGGGAGAGATGGTTCCTAATGGCTGGGCAAGTAATACCAACAGAGGAAAGAATGCAAAGATCAGCATAGCTCTCATACGTGCGGCATACGGGTTTAGCCCGGTTTTATGAATGATGATCGTAGGGAGTTTCCCTCCATAGATCGATAACATTGTTATAGCGTAAAGTGTAAAGATCAATGCTCTTCCCAATCCTTCGGAGGTTTTGATGTCGAACTGGGTATTCAGGTAAGAAGGTGCCCAAAAAAGGAAGAACCACCACACTCCATCCGTCATAAACTTACCGAATGCAAATGCCCAGGTTTGTCTGTAGGTGAAACATTGCCGGAAAGTCATACTTTTCTTTTCCTCGTTCTCTTTTACAGTTGCTGTGTAGGTTTCATGTTTGTCTTGCTCGATATATTCGAGTTCGGCTGAGTTTACAAATTTGTTTTTAGAGGGAGCTGTGTACATGAATACCCAAAATCCCATCCACACGAAGCCAAGAGCACCGATGATGACGAATGCCATTTCCCATCCCCAGGCTTTAGCCAGTAATGGAATGCTGAGAGGGGCAATCAGGGCACCGATAGAAGCTCCGGCATTAAAAATGGAAGTAGCGTAAGCCCGGTCTTTTTTCGGGAAATATTCGGCGGTAACTTTAATGGCAGCCGGAAAATTGCCGGCTTCACCGAGTGCTAAAATACAGCGTGCGACTAAAAAACAATACATGCTTATGGTGGCAAGTACCACTACTACATCACCGGTAGCAGCAATTAGTTCGGCTGCGCTATGCATTCCTACATATTCTTCGGTTATAATTCCACAGAAAGCGTGAAGGCAGGCACCGGCCGACCATATACCGATGGACCAAAGGTAACCTTTCTTTGTTCCCATCCAGTCGATAAACCGGCCAGCAAACAGCATACAAATGGCATATACAATAGAAAAGACAGCAGTAATGATGCCATAATGTGACTCGTTCCAATGAAATTCGGGTTTGATAAATTCGTCCCAGGTCAGCGATAGTACTTGGCGATCAAGGTAGTTTATAGTTGTTGCGAAAAATAACATGGCGCAAATCGTCCATCTGTAGTTTGTCATTTTCCCCATTGCATTTTGGAGTGTACTCATACTATTTGATTTAAAATTTTCAGGTTTAATTTCGGACCAAAAATACACATTATTTGATTTTATCCAATAATAACTGCTATTTAATTTGATGCTTCAAGGGATCTTTTTATGATAAATACACTAAAAGGAATAATAATTTCGTTATCGAACACAATAATTATCGTTTTCGCACACGACTATGTTTGTTCTATAATTGGGAGGAGGTGGCTGTTATAGCTCTTTTTCTTCGGATGAATCTGAATATATGTGCAGGGGATATATTCTTTGTAAGATTGTAATTGTAAATTATTAGTGATTTGTTTGGAGTGCTGACTCCGTATGTGTCTCGGTTGGTGGGTGAGGCCGGAAGAATCGGCTTGCTTTTATGTTCTTCCTTTTATTTTGTATTTTAAGATAGATATTTTATCTTTGCCTTAATTGAGACAAAATATAATTGAGATAAAATGAAAAACAACCGATTGATCATTACCCTTATTGCCTTGTTTCTCCTAGGATTCGGGCTGAAAGCCCAAACTGCTTCTACTGAAGAAACTGCTGCTCAGAAAGAGAAAAGAATGGAATGGTTTGCCCAGGCCAAGTTAGGAATCTTTATCCATTGGGGAATCTATGCCGTGAACGGAGTATCAGAGAGCTGGTCATTCTTCAATAACTATCTTCCTTATGAAGAGTATATGGCTCAGGAAAAAGGCTTTACGGCATCGGCCTATAATCCTCAGGAGTGGGTGAAACTGATTAAAGAAAGTGGTGCACGTTATACGGTCATTACCACCAAGCATCATGATGGCGTAGCTCTTTGGGATACGAAGGCGGGTGACCTCAGTACTGTGAAAAGTACTCCTGCCGGGCGTGACCTGATTGCTCCTTTTGTGAAGGAAGTACGTAAACAAGGGCTGAAGCTCGGGTTCTACTATTCGCTGCTTGACTGGTCACATCCGGACTATCCCAACAAAACCCGTACGGAAGTACGTTACAAAAACGATCCGGATCGTTGGGCTAAGTTTGTTAAGTTTAATTTTGGACAGCTTTCCGAGTTAAACAAAACTTGGAAACCTGATCTTTACTGGTTTGACGGAGACTGGGAACAAACTGCTGAGGCTTGGGATTCGAAGGGCATCATCAACCTGTTGCGTTCTACTAACCCGAATGTTATAGTAAACTCCCGTATTCAGGGGTATGGCGATTATGCTACACCCGAGCAGGGAGTTCCTGTAGTACGTCCTGCCGACAAGTATTGGGAGCTTTGTATGACCATGAACGATTCATGGGGGTATCAGCATGCCGACACTAATTATAAGACTCCGTTTATGCTGTTGCGTACTTTTGTCGATTGTCTCAGTATGGGAGGGAATCTGCTATTGGATATTGGTCCGAAGGAAGATGGAACTATTCCTGCCGAACAGATTGCTGTTCTGAAAGAATTCGGCCGTTGGACTAAGAAGCATAAAGAAGCTATCTACGAAACACGTGCCGGCATCCCGTGCGAACATTTTCAGGGATATACCACACTGAATAAAGCGGGTGACATCCTTTACCTCTATTTACCCTATAAGCCTAATGGCCCGATCGAAGTGAAAGGTCTTGTCAATAAGGTAAATCGTGTATGGGTAGTGGGGAATGGAGCTATGCTGCCATATAAGGTTTATAATAAGAACTACTGGAGCGAGGTGCCCGGAAACCTCTATATTGATATACCCGAACGTGTACAGGATGAGCAGATCACTGTGATTGCCGTATTGCTGGACGGCCCTATCAAGCTTTATCGCGGAGTGGGACAAGTGATTGAAAGTAACTAAATAAAAAAATAAATTCTTATGAATATCAGATTAACTTCTTTATTCGTTTCTTTATTCCTTTCTGTTCCGGTATGGGCGGGCGGGCATAAAAATCTGCCCGCTAAAGGCGATCTTCATATTCCGGTTTTTGAAAATGTGAATGTGCGTTTCTCTCCCGATACGTATCCTGATAATTATAATGAAGCAGATGGTACGGGCGTATACCATTTGGTCAACGGACGTATCATTCTGAAAAAGATTACTCTTCCCGAATACAAACGAAATGTGTCGGTAAGCCTGAAAGTAACCCTTGCCTCCAATGGGGATCGTTGGGACAAATCGGGTTCTTGCTTTGTATTGCCTAAATCATCGGCTATTAACCTACTGACTATTGCCCGTGACGGCATGAAGTTTCCTTCGGTAGATAGTTTGAAGCTGGAGAAAATGGTAGGTATTGTTCCCGGAAAGGATTATTTACCCACAGTGGAGCTGATGCGTTTCATGACTCCGTTCGGTGTAGGACACTATAGCAATAATAATGATTCGCTGAGTAGTAAACGTCGTCCGGTCTATATCCCCAAATGGGAAAGTAATGTCACCTGGCAACAAGATATAACCGATCTTTATCCGTTGCTTGAAGGCGAAGCCTATGTCGGTATTTATATCGATACATGGACTTCTGAAGGATATTTGGTCAATGCGGATATCGACGTAAAAGAGAGTCGTCTGGCTTGTGACGTACTTCCAAAACGTCATGTGGAGCCGTTGATGAATACGGTTTACTACATGGGACAAAGTTATCCCGATATCTTTGCCCGGAGAGATGTATCTACTGATTTTACAGTTCCGAAAGGTGCCAAAAATATCCGGTTAAAATATATAGTGACCGGACATGGCGGACATAGCGGCGGGGATGAATTCGTGCAAAAACGCAATATCATTTCTGTAGATGGAAAAGAGGTGCTCAACTTCATCCCTTGGCGTGATGATTGTGCTTCTTTCCGTCGTTTCAATCCGGCTACCGGTGTTTGGTTGATTAAGCGCTTGGCTTCTTATATTGGTGAGAAAGGATATACGGAGAAAGAAGTGGAAGAACCTCTGGCTTCTTCAGACCTATCCCGTTCCAACTGGTGTCCCGGTTCGGATGTTGTACCCGAAGAGGCTGTTATCGGTACACTTGCTCCCGGCAAGCATACTTTTACAGTCAGTATTCCCGAAGCTCAGGCTGTGGATGGCAATAAATTGAACCACTGGTTGGTTTCGGCCTATCTGGTGTGGGAGGAATAATTATAGTGAATTAAGATTCACTGCGGTGACCCGTTCAAAGCCATAAGGAGATGATCGAACCCTGTATCTGCCGAATGGAAGCATAAAAAAAAGCCTCTTCTCACGAAGGGGCTTTTTAGGTTTACTTTCTTTTTATGCTTTTGCTCAAAAAGAAAGCAAACTTTAAGATGAAAAAAAGGGAAGTCTCACGACTTCCACAATTCTTCTAACCTTAAATCTAAATCTCTATGAAAAAAACGTAGTGCAAATATAGCGGTTTGCAATATACTGAGGTGTTAACGAAGTTCAGAAAGAAAGAATAAAAGCTAAGGACTGCAAAATTAAGATAACGGTTCCTGTTGTTTTATTAATTTTATCAAACTGTCATAAATCGGGTTTTGTTCCAATAATCGGGGAACCCCGGTGATGAACATTTGCTTGCGTGCTCTTGTCAATGCGACATTTAGTTTTCGATCTATGAATACTCCGTTTTCCTCTGTCAGGTTGGAAAGGAAACGGAGTTGATAAGGATAGTTCACACAGAAAGAATAGATTATCACATCCCGTTCGCTGCCTTGAAACCTTTCTACCGTATCGACTAAAATGGAGTTTAGTTCCGGAATACCCATTTTGACAATCTCTTTTCTTATTAATGCGATCTGACTCCGATAGGGAGTAATGATACCCAGAGTACGCATTCCGTCGAATGTTCCACCATATTGCTGGTAAACGTCGGCTGCGATTCGGGCGACGATCCGTGCTTCGGAATGGTTGACTTTGGCCGATGTACCTTGAGGTTCGGGTTCGGAAGGTAGAAAAACCATTCGTTGCACATCTTGGTTGTCTTCCATTTGATGAGGCAATCCCACCGGTAACAGGCGTCCTTCATAAAATGCCTGATTGGCAAAAAGAGCTACTTCCGGATGCATACGTCCTTGTTTGCAAAGCATGTCGAAGGAGCGATGGTTCGGAGCCGATACCGATGCTGAGTCGGGAAAGAGATCCTCGGAAGAGGTTTGCAGGGTGCGGTAGAGGCGTTCGAAAAGAGAATCCTTGAGATTTTTCAGTCCGGCGCTACGTAAGCCTTCATCGTAGATTTCCGATTGTTCGGTATTTTGCAATACGACGGCAGGCAATTGTTTATGATCACCGATCAGTATGAACTTGCCGACGGCATTCTCTCCATTTTCGCTCCGGGCACATAGGATACCTAATAGTTGAGGTTCCAGGATTTGGGTCGCTTCATCGATAATGGCTACATCGAATCTCTTCAGGCGGAACAGTTCGGGTTTTCCGGAGATGGAAGCAACTGTGCCTACAAAGATACGGCAACGGGCGATGCGTTCTGCTACTTCCGAGCGGCGGGTACAAAGAGAAAGTTCGTTTTCAATCAGATGATGCCGGTAAGCTTCGTCACAAGACAACTCACTGCCGACACGAATAAAGTCGACCTCCGGCCGAATGGATGAGATGGCTTTGCAGATTTCGTCCACAGCCCGGTTTGTATACGAGAGCAGGAGGATTTGGGTCTGCGCTTCGCAATGGAAAGTTTCCACCATTTTTTTCAAGGCGCATGAGGTCTTGCCCGTTCCCGGCGGTCCTACCAATAGGAAAAAGTCTTTGGCAGCCAGTGCTTTTAGTGTGACCCGTGTAAAATCGTCCGGGGCGGTTAGAATCTGTTTGTCAAGTCCGTACTCGAATTCGGGCATTCGTTGTGCCAATAAAAGATCACGCCGTTCTTTGGTTGCCGAAGCGAAAGCCGATAATGCCTGGTACATGCTCCGGAAGGTAGTATCCATTGTGTCGTGCTCTATTGCATAGAGGCTGTCCGGCGGAAGCACGGAACTATTCTGCTGAGTGGCACGCAGGCGTATACCTATCTCTTCTTCTGTGATGAACTCGATATTGCCTTTGAATACCATCTTATTGGTGACGTTATCTTCGTTCCGGTTGCGTTCATAAAGTACAATGGCATCCCCCTGACGGAAATTAGGCAAGGCCTGTGCTCCTTTTTCTACCTCAGAGGATATTTCGTTAGGTTCCGGGGATAGTTTATTTTCTCCGTATCCCTCTTTTCTTTGCTCAAGGAGGATATATGCTTTATGTTCATCGGCAGCATGATTCTCTTTGATGCGCAGATCGTAAAGAATCTCACCGGCTTCGCATTTCTCTGTCAGGGTAGATAGCCACAGGGCGGCTGCGCCGGTACGTCCTTCGTAATCGACGTCTCCGGACTTGGAAGTATACAACTCTTTGGTTATGAAATTATAGAGTGCGTAGAAGTACGACTGTTCCAGCGGGGTAAGTGAAGCCAGTTTCTGCGATAGATTATCAATGGACGGGCGGAGATATTGTTCCCAGAACCGGCCGGATAATCCTCGTTCGTTGAGTATGTCGGAACGTATGGCTTGGAGTTTGGAGGCGGTATACTCCACACTGTTTCGTAACTGGATTCCATATTCATCAGATACGATCCGGTTGCGCAGATTGATGATCCGGCGCACCATGGCCCACGACGGACGTGCCGGATAAAGTAAAGGGTAGCGTGTGTAGAGCAGATAGGCTTTTACCCGGTGATGGTCCATTCCCATCGAGTATTGCAGCACTGCCTGGTAGAGCAGCATTTGTACTTTATTGTTTTCTTTGGGCTCTACTTTGTTGCGGATGGAGAATTCGTCTGCTTTCCCCGATTTCATCTCAATAAACGATGACATGTCACGCTGCATGTAGTCCAATCGTCCTTGCAGTCCCAATGCTTCGCAAATGTACGAGGGCTCGAGCACTGCATCAGTCTTATCCAATTCATAGCCCGGTGCACGGAAGGTGTCTGTCACCACTTCGCGGATATGTTCGAAGTGTAGTTTGCAATCGTCAAAGAACTGTCGTTCCTTCTCTCTGTCACGTAGGTCGGTGCAGGCAGCCAGTTCAATCGGGTAACGGCGAAAGGCTTTTTGCATACACTCTCTGTAGTCCGGTTCGTTTTCTGCATGAATCCATTCGTCCAGGAAAAGGTTGGCAATGTTTCCCAGTAATAATGGCCGGGCATTGTCGATGGGTTGGAGGCGGGCCAGTACATAGTTGGCGGGATGATGTCCGTAATCACGAAAACATTCTGCCAACGAACTGATGTCGATTAAGTAATCCGGTTCGAGTACGATGAACGAAGGAGTCAGGACACCGGTTTCGTCAATGGCCACATCAAGTAGGTTGAGTTGTGCATGACACCATAAAATTTCGCAGGTTTGAGCAAACTCCTCGTTAATCTGCGGCACATTATAACGTATCTTCAGATATTCGTCAGCAATGGTATCGACCGGAGTTACATATAGATACTGCTCGTCGGCATATTGATAGCATACACGCATTCGCTCTATTCGCTTTTTAGCCGGAGGTGCTACGAGGTAAGTTGCGTCGGCACGCGGCAGTAAGTGGTAGAGTTCGCCGGGAATCTCGACTTCGTAAAGTTTACGTATAAAAAAGGCAAGTGTCTTGGCATCCCGCAGTAACTTTTCGCGTACAGGTTCCTCTTTTCGATTGAGAATAGCGTTTGAGGTCAGGCGAAAAGTGTGTAATCGGTTTTGTTCAACAATTGTCAGCCCTGCCCGTGCCGATACAAAACTGATCCGTGCTGAAAGGTCAGTCATCTGAAGACTTTCATCCTGCATTTGTGCCCGGCACAATCGTTCGAGCAAATCACGCAACTGTTTGTAAGCCACCGCCAGATTGCTGTCTGCTGTCTGACAGGCTGCAAGCAGGATTTCAAAAGATTCGTTTACCTCATTTTCCATACAGCAAAAATACATGATAATTCCCGGATTTTCATGCGGACGGATGAAAATGTGTACGAAAGTATCATTACTTCGATATCGGAGTTTCTGTAGGCAATTTGTTTTGTGAACTATCTGTTTAGTAATGTTTTTACTCGTTTATTCATAGGCTTCTCAAAATAGTAGTAAGAAAGCAGGCTTAATAGAATGATGATACTGAATAGAATCGGGACGGAAATGTACCATTCCGTATGGAGATTATTTTCTTTTTGCCATTCTGAATATGTCAATAAGACAAATAGATGGATCAAATAAAAACTGTAACTGATTTCTCCCCCTATCACTAGAAAACGGTTGGATAAAATGCGGGAAAAGATACCTTTCTGAAGTGAAAAACTAATCAGAATCACCGCAACAGGGAGCCAATAATAACATGAATATCGGTATACTTTAGGTATATCGGTGGCATAGAGGTAGAAAATTAAAAATAAGATAATAGATGAGATTTCAATGATACTTCCTTGCAAGACAGTGATATTCTTGTTTTTCAAGCGTTCATACAATTGGAACAGTAACATGCCGACAATGAAATCCGGAAATCGGGTAATTGGATTGACATACCAGAAGCCTTTTATTTCATCTTCCGGAGTAAAGTACATGCCGACGACCATTAGTATCGCTACAATTCCAAAAACAGAAAGCAAATACTTGTAATTTTTTGCTAAAGGTATAAGGAATGGGAAGCAGATGTAAAAAAGCTGTTCACAGCATAAACTCCATGAAGGGCTGTTGAAAGAGAAAAAGTAGTCGGCTCTGGGAATATAAGCATTTGTCAAAGTGAGCGAAGCTAAGAAATGCTTAAGCCAATCTAAAGTTCCCGAGGCTATAACGTAACTCCCTAAAATAGCAGCAATAAACAATGTCAGCCAATGTAAAGGATAAATACGCGCAATGCGTGCTACCCAGAAAGTGCGTTTGTCTATTTTGTTGTCTTTCAGTTTCTCTTGATAATTATATGCTATAATAAAGCCGCTTAGCACAAAAAAGAAGCTGACGCCTACAAATCCCTCTTTGAAAAAATGGGTATTGAAAACATTGTCTATAACATAGCAATGTGCTCCAAAAACCATTATTGCAAATATGAATCTCAACGATGTTAAAGTATTAATCATAATTTCGTATTGTCTTATCGTTTTTTTATTTTCATCATTAAAGATGTGATGTGTGTTGAATACTGCAAATATATGGAAAGTATAGTTAGTATGAATCAAGAAGTATGCTTTTTTCTTGTATGATACTGGAATAAATGAATTGTGGCTTGATATTCAAGCCGTATCGAGAGAAACTGATATATGCAAAGAAGAGTAGGTAATCAGGATCTACGAGCGGTTTTTGTCTTTAATCATCAATATGCTCATTTCATAAAGCAGATAGAGGGGAATAGCTACGATGCTGAGTGTGAAAGGGTCTCCTGTTGGAGTAATGACAGCAGCAGCGATGACAATCAGGACAATGGCATGTCTCCGGTATTTTCGTAAGAATGATTTGTTTACCAATCCAAGCAAGGAAAGCAACCAGGTTACCAAAGGTAGTTCGAAAGCCAGCCCCATGCAGAGCACCAGCATCATAAAATTGTCGATGTAAGAGTTCAGGGAGATCTGATTCTCTATTTCTACGCTGAGTTGATAGGTAGAGAGAAAACGAAGGGTGAGCGGATAGACCATGAAATAACCTAAAAGGACTCCGATAAAAAACATGACCGTGCCGATGGTCAGGGCTTTGCGGACTCCTTTCCGTTCATTAGGGTAAAGGGCAGGACGGATGAAACGCCATATCTCGAAAAACAAATAAGGTGTGGCAGTGACTACAGACATCCAGAAAGCGGTGGACATGTGGATAAAAAAAGGTGCTGCCAGATTGATATTTACCAGCTTGACTTTAAACTCACGGGTAAAGAAGTCATCGGTAAGGTCGAATGCCTGTCCGATGTCCCGCAGAAGATGGTAAAAGATGAAATCGTTGTGGCAGGGAGCCAGAATGACATGGTCGAACAGATAGGGCATAGCAATGAAATAGCCTACAGCCAAAACAAACCATACACCTATAATTCGAAACAGCACCCGGCGCAGTTCATCCAGGTGATCCCAAAAAGTCAGTTCTTTAATTTCTGCCATTATTAAGAGAAAGGCGGTTGAAATTTACTTTCGTTCTATTTTCATCTCATGTAAGAGACGGAAACAAAACAGGATATCAGTTATCTTTCTTTTCTTTGTTTTCCGGTTCGTCGATTTCTTCTTTTGCTTTGTTTATTTCCTCTTTGGCTTCATTCACCCCTTCTTTAAAACTTTTCACTCCTTTGCCGAGCCCGCGCATCAGTTCGGGAATCTTTTTACCACCAAAAAGCAAGAGTATAACCAACAGGATGATAATCCATTCGGAACCACTGGGCATGAATCCTAATAAAAAAAGGTTTGTCATAACGGTATTGTATTAGTTTGTGTGCAAAGATAGACTATTTTGAATGAAAAAAGAAAGGCAGAATCATAAAAGCGAAAACCGGGCTCATAAAAACGAAAAGTGAAAAGCTGCAGGAGGTTAATGTCCGTTACTTTTCACTTTTCCGACTGAATCTTTTGGAGTTAATCTTGATAATATACTCTCTTGACCCGGGTTGAAATACCTGTCAATACTTCATAAGGGATGGTTTCGAGCGCATCCGATAAGACGGTAATCGGTAATTCGTCACCGAAGATGATAGCTTGATCACCTTCTCTACAATCAATATCCGTTACGTCGATCATGCACACATCCATGCAGATATTTCCTACGTATGGGGCTTTTTTGCCATTGACAAGGCAATAGCCATGTCCGCATCCCAAATGGCGGTTCAGGCCGTCGGCATATCCGATGGGTATAGCAGCGATACGTGAGGGACGTATCAGATGCCCTTTGCGGCTATAACCTACAGTATCTTCTTCCGCCACGTCCCGTATTTGGAGAATCGTTGTTTTCAAGGTACTCACGTTGTTGATGATTGAGTTATCGATCGGACTGATTCCATACAATCCGATGCCAAGACGAACCATGTCGAACTGTGCACCGGGGAAGCGTTCGATACCGGCTGGGTTGCAGATATGGCGCAGTATTTTGTGCGGGAATGCATCTTGCAGTTCCTTTGACATCTTTTCATATCGTTCTATTTGCTGCCGGGTAAAAGCGTCGAACTGGGCAGAATCACTGCCTACGAAATGGGAAAAGACAGAGCGGGGAATCAGTGCATTCTGGTTCTTTAACCGGCGAATCAGTTGCGGGATGTCTTTCTCTTCGAATCCCAATCGGTGCATACCCGTATCCAGTTTTACGTGAATGGGGAAGTTGGTGATACCTTCTTTTTCGGCGGCTTTTATCAATGCGTCGAGCAAATGGAAATTATATACTTCCGGTTCCAGTTTATAGTCGAACATGGTTTTGAAAGCGGTCAGTTCGGGATCCATGATGATAATGGAGGCTGTGATCCCTGCTTTGCGAAGGTCGGAACCTTCATCGGCTACGGCCACTGCCAGATAGTCAGCGTGATGCTCCTGAAGGGTTTTGGCTATTTCGTACGAACCTGCTCCATAAGCAGACGCTTTCACCATGCACACCATTTTAGTTTCCGGTTTGAGCATCGAGCGGTAGTGATTCAGGTTGGTTACCATAGCTCCCAGGTTTACTTCCAGGATGGTTTCGTGTACTTTCAGTTCCAGTTCTTCCGAAACGAGGTCGAAACCGAAGTTGCGGGAGCCTTTTATCAGGATGATTTCATTTCTGAGTTTCTTAATTACATCTGATGCCAGAAGTGCCTTGGTATCGGGGAAGAAATATTTTTCTATATCAAACTTTGATGCGCATGAGGATATTTCGGCACCTACACCGATAATCTTTTCAATGCCGCGGCTGTGAACCAGTTGTGCCACTTTGCGGTAGAGTGTTGTCGTGCTTTGTCCGGTTTCCAGGATATCCGAAAGGATCAAAGTGCGCTTTAGGCCTTTTGACTGCGAACGCCGGTAAAGAAAGTCGAGAGCGATATCCAGCGAAGCAAGGTCCGAATTATAACTGTCATTGATCAAGATACAGTTGTTCTTTCCGTCTTTTACTTCAAGGCGCATCGCTACAGGTTCGAGCCGGGCCATTCGTTCGGTGATCTGGTCGGCCGGTACCATCAGGTACAGGCAGGCAGCGAGGCAGTTCAGTGAGTTCTCTATGGAAGCATCATCGATAAAGGGAATACAGAATGTATTGTCCATCTCCAGATAGCGGTAGGAGATGACGGTATGATCTTCTTTCTTCTCAACCCTGCTGATATAGAGCGGACGTTCGATATCCCTCATGCTCCATGCGATTTCACGGGCAGTCAGCATTGACTTTCCTACGCAGTTGCTTATCATTTCGTTGTCGCCATTGTAAATGACTACGTCGCAATCTTTAAACAGGCTTAGTTTTTCCATGCACTTCTCTTGCAGTGAAAAGAAGTTTTCCTGATGTGCTCCGCCAATGTTGGTCAGGATGCCTATTGTCGGCTTAATCATATTCTGTAACGGACGCATTTCGCCCATTTCCGAAATGCCGGCTTCGAAAATGCCCAGTTCGGATTCCTCGTTCATTTGCCAGACTGACAGCGGGACACCGATTTGCGAATTGTAGCTGCGCGGTGAACGCACGATAACCCGGTCGGGGCTGAGCAATTGGTGAAGCCATTCTTTTACAATGGTCTTTCCATTGCTGCCCGTAATGCCGACTACCGGAATCTGGAAGGAACCACGGTGTTGTTCGGCCAATTTCTGAAGTGCTTTTAAAGTATTGGGGACAATAAGGAAATTGCATTCCTGAGCCATTGTCACTTTTAGTTGCTCACTGTCCATGGTGAGCCCTTTGAAATCTTCGCTTGTGACTACAAAATTGCGCACTCCCCGTTCATAAAGGTCAGGGATGTAGCGTGCGCCGTTGTTCCTTTTGGTGGGAATGGCAAAAAAGAGGTCCTTCCAGAGAAAGCATAACGAACGGCTGTCAGTCAGTAGCCAGTCGATGGCAGCAGGCTTGTTTCCCAGACGCCGTGCACCTATTTTTTCAACGATTGATTCAATTGTATATGACATAATATTAAAGCATTGGCATATTTGCACATTTATTGAAGCGCCAATCGGCACATGTTTGTTTCTTTTTCGAAATCTAAGTACGGGTATTTTCCGTTAAGTCGTTCTATTTTTAACACAATTTGTCCTAAAAATCTTTTATGCTCTTCCGACTCGGGATGGAAAGGTTTGTGCGCAATCGCTTTTCGTATCGTTTCACACTCTTTGATTAGGCTTTGGGTTTCGGGGGTGAAGAAAGTCTCCGAAAAACGCTCCCATAGATAATTGACGGTCAACGTGGATGGGTGTACCATGTCATCTGCATAGCGATAGTCCCGAAGTTCATCCAATACTATTTCATAAGAAGGAAAGTAGCAAGTGACCTGTGGATAACGTTGCATCAGTCGGTCGATGGCAAGCAGCAGCACGCTTTTACTGAGTTGGTTGGCATGCATTCCGTCTCGTATGTGGCGAATGGGGCTGACTGTGAACAAGATCTTTAGTTGAGGATTCAAAGAGATCAATTCGTCCAATAGCAGGGTATAGTCTTCTACTATCTCGTCTATCTCAAGGCGGCGGCGTATAAAATTCTTTTCAGGCAATTTGTGACAGTTGGCCACTACCTTTCCTGTCTCTTTTTGTTCGTATACGTATGCGGTGCCGAAGGTCAGCATAAGCCGGTCAAGTTGTTTCAGCTCTTTATGTGCCTGTTCCAGACGGGATTGGATATTCCGTAAGGTGTCTGCAAGGGTGGCGGCGGAGAAAGAGCCGTGATGCATCGGGCTGTGCCAACATTCACGATGCAGAAACAGATCGGATGCTTTGTATTGCTTTTGGCTGATGATTTCGCGCAAAGCCATTGAGATGGATCGTGGATTATATAAGATACCGAATGGATTGATATCGATCCGGAATTTATTTTCAGCAAGCAGGGTACCGATGTTCTCTGCAAAGCAGGAACCCATAATCAGCAGTTGCTGGGCATGGCTGATGGGGGTGAATCCAGATGGAATCTCTACCGGAGTATTCAGGTTCATAATCAAGTAATTCTATAAACGGGAGTACA
>OAXJ01000734.1_pt1 | contig 30461 bp, 26 predicted proteins | sample 1517241 | NCBI WGS metagenome assembly OAXJ01 (sample SAMEA2580293, study PRJEB22360) | human gut metagenome | biome: human gut; feature: human-associated habitat; material: faeces | place: Denmark | collected 2008/2010 | reverse complement strand
GCATCTGATGGCGCGCCCGGTTGATGTCGGACGGCCCCAGCCAGCCCGGCGGGTTGCCGTGACCGGAACCGCCTCCGTGGATGAAGTCCTCGGGCGTGATGTTGTCGAATTCGCCGCGGCCACGGCCGGCATCATAATCGCCCTCGTCGGGCACTTCATCATTCATGACTGGCATGCATCCCATTATTGCGCGCAAAATCACGCCACGCGTCACCTTACGGCGAAATCTTGGGAAACGTTTGGCCGGCGGCGGAAAATACGACACAAATGTTGGGTGGTGCTGGGAAGCTGGTAGCCAGCAGGGAGCCGACGGCCACGAACCGCACGGCCCCAAGCGCCAAGACGTATTGCATGAATAAGGCAATCGCCCGGCGGCCACGCATGAGGGCCGTACGGCGATGCCAAGGAAAACACAAAAGAAGGGAACATCATGGCAACCACCGCCATCACCTCCGCCGATTTCGAGAAGACCATCACCGACAACGAAATCGTGTTCGTTGACTTCTGGGCCACCTGGTGCGGCCCGTGCCGCGCGTTCGGCCCGATTTTCGAGGCGGCCTCCAACGAGCCGGAGAACGCGAACATCGCCTTCGTCAAGGTGGATATCGACGCCAACCAGGATCTGGCCCAGGCCGCCGGCATCCAAGCGGTGCCCACGCTGATGATCGCCAAACAGGGCGAGGTCATCTTCCAGCAGGCCGGCGCGCTGCAGGCCGCCGATCTCGACGATCTGATCGCCCAGGCCAAGGCACTCGATCTGGCCGCCGCCAAGGCCGCCCAGTCCGGTGCCGACCAGCAGGCCTGAGCCTGATTTTCCTTCATCCACTGCGCCGCCTATCATGGTGGTCAGTGTGAAATCCGATCAAGGAGCGCAATGACGAGACATGCCAAGCCGACCCGTATGCTCAGACCGTTGAACAAGCGCCAGTGGATGAAGATCGCGGCTGTGGTGGCCGCGGGAGGGCCGCCCGGGCGGGGGAGGGCGATACGCGGCGGGATTGGTGTCGCGCAGTTTCTACCATGCTGATGATGTGAAGCCGATTTCCACCATCACTTCGTTCTCCGCCACCGATTCGGCCGCATCCCGTTCTGCCACTCGTGGCGCAATCAACAGCGCCGACAAGAACACCACGTTCGTTACGGTGAAGATTAATGGCGATTCGCGCGTAGTACTTGGCGAAAAAGCCAACATGACCACCGTCAAGGACGTGCTGGAGACGGGTGATATCACGCTTGACCCGGATGATGCCGTATCGCCCTCGCTGAAATCCAAAGTCACCGAGGCCACCGTGGTCACCATTAATCGCGCGGATGCCGATGTGGAGACCAACGATACCGAGATCGCCTTCAATGAAGTGCGCAAGGAGACCAGCAGCCTGGCCAAGGGTCAGGAAAAGGTCGAGACCGAGGGCCAGAAGGGCATTATGGAGACCACCTCGTTGGTCAAGCGAGCCGGCGACAAGGTCGTCTCTTCCAACGTATTCGCCTCATGGGTCAAGAAGGCCCCGGTGGATAAGGTGATCCTGGTGGGCACTGGTTCCACCGAGTCGCCGTCGACGTCGTCATCATCGTCGGCCGATCTCGGCACCACTGTTCCGGCTGGAGAAGTTCAGTCCTGGGCGCATCAGTATCTGTTAGACAACGGGTATAGCGAAGCGGACTTCACCGCTGCGAACTACATCATCAACCACGAGTCCGGTTGGAGCCCCACCGCCACCAACCCCACGTCTGGTGCTTATGGCTTGGGTCAGGCCTACCCCGGTAGCAAGATGGCTTCCTTCGGCGCGGACTGGCAGACCAACTACAAGACCCAGTTCAAGTGGTTCATCAGCTACTGCGAGCAGCGCTACGGCGGCATCGTCGCAGCGTACAACTACTGGATCGCCCATAACAATTACTGATTGCGATTATTCTCGGTCTACGCAAAGAGCCTCCGCCGGTTGGCCTAACCACCACACAAGGGGTTACCCCCTAACTTTATAATTGCGTATGCAATTCAATATCGCTCGCATAATTCACGGAGACGGCCATGACCTTTAATCGGTATATTTGCTTTCGTGCCATCCTTGAATCCATAGGTGCCATTGCCTGCATGCTGATGGCTCTTATTGGCAATAACCTGCTCGGAGTAATCGTGGCAGCGATCGCGGCGCTGTTGTGGATCGGCGGCGAAGTATGGGGCATGACTGTATTCCGACGGCAGAACCCGCGACGCGACGAGCTTTCCGATATGCATCAAAGCGCGGCCATGCAATTCGCGCTGGTCAGTTTGGTGGGCATTCTGGTAATTGTCGGTTTCATCTACACCACACTGAATCTGATTGACCGCTCGATAGTTCACATTATTCCGCCAATGCTACTGCCCGCATTGGCCATGTGCGCCTTGGCCATTTCCGATATTCGATATCTATGGTTGGAACACGATGCCGGCACCGAGGGCGACGATGAAGACTAGCCTGAAACTTCACCGACTCCAACGCGGTATGAAGCAATCCGACCTCGCCGATCTGGTCAACGTGCGACGTGAGACCATAGGAAGGCTGGAACAGGGGCAATACTGCCCGTCATTGCGTCTGGCCATGGATTTGGCGCGGGTGTTCGGCACCACCGTAGAGGACCTGTTCAGTTTTGACGACGAGTACAAATCAGAATCCGAGTAGCCCGTCGGCGTGTCGCAGAAAAAATTTCCCTGTTGTTTGCCATGCACGTATCGCCAATCAGCGCAATCGTTGGAATAACAACGTTTTCAGAATGTCAGAAGACCCCGCTGCAACGGTAATGCGGCGACAATATGTTCGAACGTTGTCACATGGTGTGACCACGTTGTCACACCCCCTTACCCGTTAACATAATTACCCCTTATATACCGACAAAGGGGGGTGTATGGTTGGGGGCTGTAATTGAAAAAAGACCGATTTTCTATTGATAAGAACCGATTTTTTATCGGTAGTAACCGGTTCTATTGTGGAGGTTCGAAGTTATGAAGAAGAAGATTATGGCCATGCTGGCCGTTATCGCCGCAGTTCTGGGCTTTGGTTTTGCAACGAATACCGCCATGGCTGATGATTACGGTGCAACGGTTACTTACAGCGGCACCACCGCTACCGTGACGTTCCCTGCAGGCACATTCCAACCGAATGAATCCGTCACCGTGTACTACGATGATGCCATCGTCGCCGACGTCCAGCAGATCGCTGAAGTATCCAAGACGTTCACTGCCAAGGCAGATGGTTCCTTGACTTTGCTGTACACGTTCAAGGCCAGCCAGGCTGGCAAGACCATCGCGGTCAAGGCTGTTGGCGCTGTATCCGGTACCAAGACCGCCACCATTCAGGTTCCGGCAACCGGAACCGGTGACCAGTCCGGTACCACGACTGCTACCACCGCCAACACCGGTGCGGCCATCGCACCGTACGGTGTGGCCGTTGCGCTGCTTGCCGCCGCGGGCATCGCCCTGTTCGCCGTCCGCAAGAGCACCACTCGTCGCTGACGTGACTGACATAATAAACGGTAGACGCTGAAGCATAGTTCGCGAATACCACTGAACCGGGAGTCGATGATTCCCGGTTTTTTCATGTTATTGCTACGGTACATAACGCACGCATATTCGCGAAGAATGCTCACTGGAATATATGAGGGAATGCTCACAACACTTGAGAAGGGACGTTGTTATGCAAATCATGTATGTATGCACCGGCAATCAATGCCGTTCCGTGATGGCCGAATACTACACCCGAGCCAAGCTTGCCGACCGAGGAATTGACTTGCAGAGCGGCAATATCACCGTGCGCAGCGCGGGTACTCTGCACTATCCCCCGCATCCCGCTGATCCGATGGTTATCGATTTGCTGAAGAACGACGGCATCGATGCGAATTCCCATTCTTCCACCCCTCTCACCACCGATATCAGCCGGCAAGCCGACCTGATTCTGTGTTTTGAGCGCGAGCAAATTTCCGATTTGCTTGAGCAGAATCCACTGGCTATTCGCAAAGTATTTCTGTTCAATGACTTCGTGAACGCTTGCAAACATATGCATGCTGAGGGTCCGATTGCCGGCGATACCGCCGCAGACAGGCTCATCGAAATCATGGATTGCGTACCTATGCTGCGGCCGTTTTTGCCTACGGCACTCGAAACCGAAGACCCTCATCGTCAATCACGCGAGGTGTTTGAACGCGTGTATGCGGAAATCAAGCACGGCGTCGATATTATGCTCGGTGCTGTGGCCTGAATGCAATATCGGCGAATAGAGCCAGCAAAAAAGGCCGTCAGTTATTGCGATGTTGAAATTGCATATTTCTATATTCAATACGGCTGATATTGCGGGTTCCTGTTTCCTCTTTTCTTGGTATTGGTTAAATCGGTACTATTCAGGGAGCGCAATACGTAGGTCAAATGTTCTTCAATTATACAATCATGCATGCATATGATTTGTATAATGCGAAATTAGCTGGTTACAATTAGTGACGTAAATAAAAAACACGTGACCAATCCAATAAGGAGAGCAATTATGGCTTCATTGCTTCAGGGATTCGAAGAGGTTCAGCTGGTCAAGCCGGTGGGCAAGACCGTTCTGACCGTCACCGATTCCGCCATTCGTTTCAACAAAGCCACCGCTGAAGTGCTCGGATTCCCGGCGTACGTCAAGGTGCTGATTAACGACAAGACCAAGCAGATCGCCGTAACCCCGACCACCGCCAAGGCCGACAACGCCATTAAGTTCAGCAAGCCCGAAGGCAAGCAGGCTGCTTCGGTAAGCGTCAAGGAAGCCACGCTCATTGAAGCAGTGAAGGCATACTTCACTCTGCCTGAGGCTCCGGAAGGCGAAATCGCCTACCAGTCCGTCAACGGTACCGCCTACCCCGAAAGCAAGACCGTGATCTTCGACGTGGCCAACGCCACCGCTGGCACCATGAAGCGCCGCGGCCGCAAAAAGGCCGCCTGATTCTTCTGCCTTGAAATGGTGCCCTGATTGAAGACGAGGGGCCGGAACCCGTAAAAGATAAGGTTCGATGGATGCTGGTATGCTGTGTTGTAGCAGAAAGGTCGCGCTAGCTTCGGGGCAATCTTCTCGGCGGCGCCACAGACTTTCGCCCCGTTGGACCCAACTGCCGAGGTTTCCTCAACCTCAGTTGTTACCAAAAAGGTCTCTGGCTGGTGAACAGCCAGGGACCTTTTACTTTTTCAAATTCCGGGTTAAGGGCCAGTTTCCTTACCTCGATTTGCAAGGAAAGCCCGACGCCATAAGGCACCACCACTAAGAATCGTGCCGCAACCGCGCTTTGCGACCCACCCAAGCAAATACCAGGCAAATAAAATTTTGGCGGAATTCCAACGTTTCGCACATGTGAAGTACAGAATACGCAGTAACGAAGCAAATAAAAAAGTATTGCTTCAATGTTTGTTGGGCGGGTTCGGCAGTGTTTTTCCGCAGTGTCCGATGGTCTCACATGCTTAGCCGGCGAGCGCCCTGTTGTTGATGATGAGCAGGCGCGAGTGGCTGAAACACTCAAGAAACTCCATCGAGGCGATATGGACATCGTTGCCTACGAGGATGAGCACAAGTTTGATGGGGACGGGGACGAGCCGGCGTAGCATCAGTTCGCTTGAACTCACATATTCATGTATATATGTGTATATAAGTGTATATTTTTACCTAGAACTTATGGAAGGCCAAAGGAACCGCACATGAACACCGTGGATTTAGCCAGACGCAAAGAAGCGATGCACGCCCTCAATCCATTCGCGCCCGGAGCGGGAAGACAACCCAAGGAACTCGTAGGACGCGAGCAGGAACTCGAAATCATGGACAGAATCATCGCCAGAACAAAAGCGGGATACTCCGACCGCGGACTGGTCTACAGCGGGCTGAGAGGCGTCGGCAAGACCGTGCTCCTGCTGAGAATGAAAGACATGGCCGCCGGCCAAGGACTCATTACCGTCCGCATGGAAGCCACGGGAAACGAGACCCACGACTACGAACTCCTCTTCGACGGCATCTCCAAAGCGATACTGCGCGAGAGAAGAGGAACGCTCCGACAGAAAATGCTCGACTCCCTCAAACACGTCAACGAGGTTTCCCTCGAACTCGGGTTAATCAAAACGTCAATCGGGCTCGGCAACGAGGACAAAGGCATATCCAGCGACTCGCTGCGACTCGAAATGATGGTCGAGGAACTATGCCGCGAACTCAAAAAGGAAGGATCGGGCCTGTTCCTGTTCATCGACGAGTTCCAAGTGATGTCCAGCGACCTGATGGGCACCATCATCGGACTGCAGCACAGCATGGGACAGGAGGATCTGCCCTTCTACGTCATCGCGGCGGGACTGCCCAACCTTCCCGGCGTGCTTACCAAATCACGCTCCTACGCCGAACGCCTGTTCCAGTACAAGCGAATCGGACGGCTCCCCGAAGACGAGACCAGGGAATGCTTCGAAAAGACCATCGGCAAAATCAATGTGCGATTCGACGACGATGCCCTGAACCGTCTCATAGAGCTCTCCAAGGGGTATCCGTATTTCATCCAGGCATATGGTTCTGCAGCCTTCGATGAATCCGAATCATCACCAATCCCATTGTCCGCCGTCATCAAGGGCGAACCCATAGCGCAGGCATCACTGGACAGCGGCCTATACGAATCACGCTGGCAACGGGCCCGCCCACTGGAACGGGAATACATGAGGGCCATGGCCTCGCTCGAAAAAAGCGTGTGCAGCTCGGCGGAGATCGCGGAACGACTGGGACGGCCACCTGCGGATGTCGTACGGGTCAGAAAAGGCATCATCGATTCCGGGCTGGCATATTCGCCAGAACGTGGGCTCTTGGCATTCACCGTTCCCGGCATGGGTGATTTCATTCGCAGAGCCGCACCGTCGGAGGAACAGACCTATGACGACCGAGCATAGAGAAAACAGAAGCCTCCCGATAAGGACGGCCGTGGAACCGGCATCTCTCTTACCCTTGTCTGCCCATATGAGCTACGGGCAGATGCGCATGGCGTTGTACAACGTCGCACCCGACCTGCAAGTGTCCCCTAGGGCCCAAAGTTTTGCGCACTTTGGTCTTCACCCCCCTTATCATTGTACGCATCACAGTAATAGGGGCTGCATGGCTATCTTAAAAAGACGCCCGCAGCCCCTGCACCAAAATGGTAGTCCTATCGATATGAATCCATTCCGATTATCGGCATTAGAACATCGGAACATATTCGCGGCGGAAATTAGAGCTTTTTAAGGATTCGGCCTAGTTTGTTAATGGCTCGTTTGACGAGGTTCATCATACGCTTCTTGAAAGGGATACTAACGCGCCAGTACTTACGTTCGAGGGGTTTCATGTGTTTGTTGAACACGGTGAAATCCCCGGCTTTGACGGCCTCACGGAATGCTACAAAGCTCTCATTTTTCAAAATGGTGCGCATTGCGTAAACCCGCTGACGCCGTTCAGGAATTCCATCAAGGGACGGCTTAATACGTTTGGTAGGTGTCCATTCGCCACGCTGTTGATGGATGTACAGACGCTCAGCTAGACCTTGGCGACGATGGCGGAATCCGCTGGACTGTGATTGATAGACTTCCGTGGCATCCGAATCATGCAGGACGAGTTCATTCCTATACCGGTTAAACAAATCCTGAATGGCTTGATTCCGAATGATGATAACATTGCAACCTTTGTCATCCGACACATATTTGGGAATCCATGCATCTCCGAAAGTCGCGTCAGCGGTCTCGGCAAGCACATCATCGCAGTAATCACACGCATTGTATTTGAAATAGCCGAGTCCCCAGTTTGCAGTAGACAATTCGGCAATGCGCTTGACGATAGGCTCATCCTTATCCGTGCGACGCACCTCAATTGCATAATCCGAGGCACGTGTACCGGAAGTCTTGTGCCGGAAGTCCACACGTGCAATCTTGTCAAGAGGCACGCCTGACTCCCATGCTTCGGCTTGTCCAAAGAAATCAGATTTCAAATGTCCGCATATCAAGCCGATGCAATAGGGGATGCGCTTCATCAGCACAGGATCCTCACGACGTAAAAGCCGAACGGCCTTAACAAAGCACGGAAGGCCGATAAATAGGTAACGCCCTTCGTGCTCACGTACCTGTTTAATGGCCTCGCTGAGTTCAATAGGATAATACTTCGCTTTTGCACCCGCTTTGATCTCATCGACAGTACGGGAGATCTGGATAGTATACATATTCTTAGGATCAGGACCATCTTTGGCATGAATGACCGCATCTACAAGCCCATCCTGAAGCATTTTAGCAGCCAGCCAACTGATCATGCCACCGGAAGTGCCCCGGGAACGCCAACCGTCCACAGACACATATCCGGCATAAGCACTCAGGTAATAACCTAGATGCTGGTCATACTTAACGCCGGACTGTTTGCTAAACAGCTCCTCCCCGAGCTGGTTCTCGTCTACCGAGGACGCGAATGGGCAAACACGCTCCGCCGCAATCCAATCACGAGGCTCACCGACAACACTAGCTCGATAGCAGCCATCTGCATTTTTTGCAATGCGAAACGCTGGATCTATTACCGCACACGAACCACATCCTATGCAGTATGTAGCCGTGCCTCCAATCGCATCCTCGTCAGGAGACGCTATCACACGTTCGATGGTATGGAGCTCATCATCTTTGACTCCGTTCATTTATCAACCTTTCTCTTCGACATGCCAGTAATGAAAAAAGTGGTAGATAGTACTTAATTATCACAATTCTGGCGATGAACTGTTATGAAACATAGAAATGAACCTTGTACTGTATTTCAGAATACACTATCTGACGATAGTAAGAATATCCTGAACAGGATATCGTTTAGAAATACATGTATGTGTTTCATCAGGAAAATGTCCAGCAGCAATATACATAATCAAGAACTCGTTTTCAGGAACTCCGATTAAATTACGCGTCTGTTGATCAATCTGTTTTGAGAACATAGTGTTTAAAGGACACGCAGCGATCTTATTAGCTTCCATAGCCATTAGTAAGGCCATGGAGAAAAGACCGCCGTCAACAAAACCTTCATTGTGTTCGCTTATCGAAAGAAAAGCTTCATTGTCTGCTGTGATCAAGAACAAAGCCGGGGGAACCTTATACCCATTAAAGCCTCCTTGTAGCTTCAACGCTTTCTCAATTACAGATTTATTCGTAATCGCGTACACACGAACCGGCTGACGGTTACAAACCGACGGTGCTTTCGTAGCTACTTCAATCACATGTTGAATCTCGGTTTCGGTAAGAGGGCTATCAGAAAATTCGCGTACAGACCTACGGTTTAGGAACAGGTTCTCAAAGGGAATGGTGGCATTTCCATCTTTCAATGAGGCTTTAACCGGAACACTTCCACCGTTAGCGGAAGCAGATGCAGAAGCATCATCCCAGATGTCCGAGGGAAAAAGCGCAATCATATCATCTATGTGATAACCAGCATTTTCATGCTTATAGCGGTATTCCTGCAATGCTGCCACAGCACTCTGATAAGCCGCACATTCCGGATAGTCAGAATCACATCGTTTCAGATCTTCTAAGGCTGAGGAAAGATTCATTAAAGCTGACTTCCCAAATCCATAGCGAAAGTTACTATGGCTTAATCCTTTTTCGATTTGATGACTATAGAACGTTACCTTGGCGATGCAGTGATTTACATTATTATTGCTACCATTCGTAATGGCATTATAGAAACGTTTCAGTTGATAAAGCGATTCATGTTTTAAATGCAGCCACTGTTTTCTTTCCAACAAAAAAACTGGAGTTAACTTTTTTACTTCATCTTTGATATTCATTAGAACATCCTTTCTATTCAATTCAGAGTATATGCCCATATTGTCAGCAATATTGAAATCCGGACCCTATACAATGCTGTTCAACCAACATTCGTTAATCACACTATAAAAAAGGAAGCGAGCCAGTTTTAAATTAAGGAATATGCATTCATAGAATATGATCCACAAAGACATGTACTATTTTCTCTTGAAAATCGAACGAACTCTGTCAACAACAATATGAATATTTGATCGCTCAAAAAGAACATGGAACAGCATTACCAACAGAACCGCCAACACAAGATTACAGAAAGCATAACCAACCCAAGTCATCAAAGTGTTCGGATGGAACGGAAGGCAGAGCCATGAAGCGGCACATATCAGGACAATGACCACCAGCGTCTCCACCATTCGCCGTAATGAAGGGAGAATCGGAAGATGCGTAACATTCTTCGGAATGAAGAAAAGCAAATCAACACATCTATAGAAATTAGACAAGCAAGAGGCAACCAAAACACCCGTAAGACCAAATGAATAGCCGAGGACAACACCTCCAACAACCAGGATACCCGCCTGAATGGTGCTCTGAATCCGCGTCTCCTTGTAGAGACCAGCTGCAATCACTAGCATTCCTTGAGGTGTCTTTAGATTATAAAAAACCCCATTGAGGACAAACAATACGGCAAAAACAATATTCACGTACTGAACATCATTAACACCTTTTGTATACACCTGAATGAATGGAAGAATCGTTGCCATCGTAACACCGTATACTATGCTCATCGCCATATAATATAGGTATTCAAAGTCTTTATATGCTTTGCTGAACGCTTTCATGTCTTTCTTTACTAGGAGCTCTCCGAACCCAGCAGATACTCCAGTAGAAAACACCGACATTACACCATTGATTCCAGCGAGCACCATATTATAGACGGAATAAACACTGACCATCTTAAGTGTAGAGAATAACGTAGTCAATACAGCGGGAGAAGCATTTTGTACAGTCTGCACAACCTGCAGGTACAACGCACTCCAACGCTTATCCATGGCAGAATTATCTGGTGCTACTTTATAATCAATAAACTTATAGTGTATCTTTATATAAATATATAAGATCAGACTTCTAGCAAATATGGAAATAAGGGCGACGATCCGAAGGAGTAATATGTCAACTCTCAAAGTCGATAGAATAACGACAATGAGAGTATTAAGGATTGTATAAACGATTGATGCCGTGGAGATCACATAAGTTTTTTGATCCGCTGTCAATAAAGCTCTATATTTTGCCAGAGTGAAAAATTCAAGAGCACCATTTACGCCAAGTACAAGGACTAGACAAAAAACAGTTCCCTTATCCAGTACCTCTGTATGCGTTATCCAAGGATATACAAATGCAAGCAGAAAAACAAGACCGACAAAGATGAAGCCAGACTTAACATAAAAATTTCGCGCAGCAACTACAACACGATTGATTTGGTTATAATTATGCTCAGCTATTGGTTTATATAATGAATAAACAGCGGCACTTGACACCCCAGCCTCTACAAGATTAAAGTAAACAATGAACTGATTGATGGATGAGATAAGACCATTAATATCTGACCCATAAGCGACTAAAAGAAAACGGGGTGTAATAAACCCTGCTACCATAGTTACTATCTGAAGAAGCGCAGTTGATATCGCATTGAGAACGAATTTGCTTGTCCTTCCCAAGATGCTCACCCCTCATTTAAGCTTGATTCCAGCAAAAGTTGCGAATGCGTAGATGATATCCTTACAATTCACCTGATGCATGCGACATAACGAATACATGGAGGCTGCAGCTTTTCTTCTGTCAATATGTTCATTGGCAATCCTCAGATAAATGCCTTGAAAATGTCTCCTGACCAGAGCAATCATCTCAACCTTATCATCTTGGACACATATATGTTCTACGAGCCTCAGCAAAAGATGCTCTTGTCTCTCAAAACGTTCCATCTGGGCTTGCTCATCATGCGGCTTGAAATTTGAGTGACTGGCAGGATGCAAGATATATGTATACAAAACTCTATTAATATAACCGTAACGATACTTATACGCCATAGGAAGAAGAAGCTGATAATTTTGCCCGGCTCGACTCTCATCAATATGCAGCTCAGGGTAACACTTTTTGAAAGTGGAAGTTCTAATAATATATATACCTGGACAGAACTGCACATTATTACTGACAAGTAAATCACGGAATAGATTATCATTTTCCGCAGGTATTCTTTTTAGAACACCTAAATCATTGCCACTCTCATCCACATGTATCGCCCACGCGATACCAAGATCGATACTCGGATTTTTTTCCATGAAGTCAACTTTGACTGACAGATTATCGGAGCATAGAGTATCATCAGAGTCAGGCCAGATAAAGTACTTTCCCTTCATGTATGGGAAACCGGTATTAAGGGCAGCAGCCTGTCCGCCATTCTCTTTTACAAGATAAACGAATCGATGACCTTTTTCTTCAAAAATCTTCTTGTATTGTAGTGCAATTTCCTCTGTATCATCAGTTGAACCATCATTTATGAAAATGAGTTCATAGTTGGAATATTCCTGGTCTAACACAGATTCGAAGAAAGAAACAAGATACTTAGAGGCGTTAAAAGCCGGAGTAATAATACTAACAAGTGGTTCCATTTTTCTGCAACGCTTTCTTAAATTTGAAAGTCTGATATATAGCTATACAAATACCGAGCACCACAAGTTGACACGAATAGTAGATTGTATTGCCGGTCAAGCTATACACGGCTATGAGAATAATCCAGTATACTGCAGTAAGGAGAATAACAGGTTCCAAGCCTTGGCTGTCTTTCCAACTCAAAAAACTGCGAACTAGACCAAAGGTAAGCGTGGCAAGCAAGGCAACGAATAGCAAAAGACCAGCAATACCGAGCTCAGCAAGAAGCTGTAAATAAACGTTATGGGCTTGATAGCTCCAACGCAACCCATAATAACGGAAACCTTGAGCATTTATATACGCATTAAATGAAAGGAAGCCTCTGCCGATAAGCGGAGATGCCTCAAACATCTGCATGGCATATGCCCAAAAAACCTGTCTACCGCTCAAGGGATCGCCGTTATCTGCAAACAATCTGTCAAACACAAGAGACACTTGAGGAATAAGCGAATCAGCTATTGTTAATGACACAACGAGTACAAAGGATAGACCAAGAGCAATTGAAATCTTATGCTTCTTGGAGAAGAACAACGCAAATACGATAAGTCCCATCACTGGAATAAGAAACAAAGTCCTTTTACCTGTCATCATTAAAGCAGCAAAGACACCAACGATTTGGAACAATCTAGCTAAGGTAAATCCTCTGACGAAAAGCTTTGCAAATAGCACGCCTAATCCCATGTTGCATAGGAACGCTGCATAACCTTTTTCATAAGCTAATCCCGAAATAGCGCCACCAGTGTTAACCATAACCGCAGATCGGCTACTTCCATGATCAAGAAAACCAAAGAATAAGGAAAACAGATTGGGAGCCAATAACTCTAGATACATCGAAAAGATAAATATCCAGAACAGAAATTCAAACTGCCTGATAAGACAACTAAATAAATTACTATCGAATTCAAAAAGCGTCATAGAAAAGATGGCAAGGACGTAAGGAAAATACTTACTATAAGTTAAGCGATCACCTGTGTAGAGAAAGCTTATGCAGATAAGCAAGAAAAAAGCTACGTAGACTTTCTCTACGACAGAGGATAAACCTGACTTCCTTTTCGACATCAATGCGAAACAGAAAATAGCAGCCGTAAGCACAATGGCTAACTGTCTCGTGATGAATATTAGCTTATTATCAGTAGAAAAAACTAATATAAGCAATATGCATGGAATGAAATAATCTTCAATTGGAGTTGTTCTCAGCCAGATTCTTAACTTATATATCAGACTATTCATTGGAACAAATTCCCCGGAGATAATCTAAGGCAGACTCTCTCTCGCTAGAAAGTACGGATTGAGCATGCTCAAAATCACGAACAATATCAAGATTACAATCATCCAAAGTCTCGATAATCGAATCTGTGAGACCAGTTAGCTTAAGTAAATTCTCTGCTCTATCGTTCTTCTTGAAATCTTTCTGTTTTGTCTCTACATATAGCTTACGATTAAAGATTACAGAAAAAGCCGTACCATGGAAAGAATTAGTCACAACGTAATCGGCATGCTTGAATAGACCAAGGAATTCTTCAACGGAAGTGCTAAGATTACCTTCAAAATCTGGATTCTTGACTTTGTCAATCAAGTCCTGACCAATATTAATGACCTTTTTTCCTGTTTTTTTTGCAAGTTTTCTAGCAAAATCATCAATAATATTTGACTTATTCAAACGATAGATAAGAATGTAATTATCAATACCAGGATCTTTCGCGAGTTTCGACCATTCAGCGGCATTTAAAAGGAAAACCGGATCGACATGTAATGCGCAATCTCTTCCCGTCAATTCACGAACGATACGGCGTCCGGATTCTTCTCGGACTGAGAGATGATTAAATCTATTAAGCAACCTCGTGTACTCACTCTGGTACTCTTGAGGAATTTCACTAATCCCAAAAGATGCTGCATAAGAATTTATTTTCCTAGTATCTTCTACAAACGAAAGATAATAATTCTTATCAAAATCTGAACAAGCATAGTTAAAAACTTGATCACTTCCAGTGATGAATACATCATAGCGTTGATTTGCTGTGGCGATTGACTTTGAATCATACGCAACAGGACTTAATTTAGTATGCCCAGCAATCATAGAGCGGAAACTATTCATCTTCTTCCAAGATGGAATAAGATTAATAAACCCTCTGATATTCTGCTTAAATGTCTTCTGCTTGAAACCACCAATCAGTTTATACAGATTTTCCATATGTTCACACCGGTAATCAATTACCTCGGTATCAAAACCGAGGTCAGATATGGCCCTCTGCAGTGCGTAAGTCTGCAGTGCAGCACCGTAGTTGATGGCACGGTGAAACGTGATGACACCAATTTTCATTTCAGATACCCTTTCAGCTGGAAACATAAAAATAGGAGAGAAAGAATGATATGTTCTTCCTTCAAAAACGTTCTATATATAAGCTTATCCAAGGCAGAATTCGGCTTAAATAATGCTAAACAACCTCGTAAATCCTGATTTGAGACAACTGCTCTGAAAAACGACAAACGTCCGCTATACAACGGTGCACTACGCAAAGCAAAACGGAGCGAGGCAAACAGCCTCGATGCGTTTCTTGATGAGAAACAGAACTCATCCAGCGTTTCCGAAAATTCACACTCAATTATTTTATACATCGAAACAAGCTTGTCAATAACATGTACATCAATACATTTTGAATACGAAGATTCGCTTATATGGTATTCATAATAACTATCCGGAAGGAAAGATACTGTATTGGACAATGCAAGTGCTCTTAGCTTGAATACAAGATCTTCGGAATAAACAGTCCTTTCCGAAGGGAATTCTATGCCATATTTTCTTAGCAGGGATAACCTAAATATGCCATCCCAGACCGCAACACAGCACGAACCAACATTCCCCGCAGAAGAAGCTATAAGATTGGCCATATGTTGTCGAATAGCAGCATCGTCTTGGAGTACTTCTCTATTGTTTGGATGCTCTTCTACCACTTTCCCGTCTTTAATGTCTCTATACCCCGAGAAAACAAGATCTGCGTCGAATTCTTTAGCTGAATCAATCAACGCCCTGTACATCTCAACATTACATGTATCATCAGCATCAACAAAAGCTATGTATTCCCCTGTTGCATGCGACATGCCAAAATTCCGAGCAATGCCTTGACCGGCATTCTTTTTTGTATAAACGGAAATCCGTTCATCTTCCTCGGCTAACCTGCGACAAATAGCTAAAGAATCGTCCGTAGATCCATCATCAACCACAATTATTTCCAAATCAGTTAACGATTGATCCATGACCGACAGAACACATTCTTCGATTGTCGACGAGGCATTATAACAGGGTATGACAACTGAAAGGATAGGCATATTATTAATCTCCTATGCCTTTCAACATTCCATAAAATGTTTTTTCACCATCATGCTCGACAGGAAAATCTTGTTTCCATGTAAGCTTGAACAAGGAGGTCTCCTTACCTATTTTTCCCCAGAGTCGTTCGTCATATGGCTTGCCCAATACTTTGAACAATTCATCGCAATTGGGGTTATTGGAAGGAATCGCCGCGAATGCTTCCTTCATTGCCGTATCATGCCGTATCGCCAATGTAATCAGGTAATCGACGAACAGATAATCCACCATGGAATCATTGGTACGCCAGTATTCCAGAACAAAATCACGAATAGCGGCGAATACCCAACGTTTATCGGAATGGCACGCAAAAGAGTAGTTCGCGAAATAGCCCTGAGCCACAGAGGCATGGAAATAATCCGGCCGCTTGATCGACCACAGGGAAGAAGCAAACGCGACATCCTCCAAGGAACCGGTGCAGAAGAACGTGGAATCCAGCCACAGCCCACCGTATTGCGACAGCAGCATGAAACGAAGCAGATCCGAAAGATGGGTCCGCGTGATGATGCCGGCCTTCTGCTTCTCCTTCACCCACTGGGGGATGTGCACGTAGCGTTCGTAGTTCTCATCGGTGATGATGATGACCTCGCGGCCACCGGCGTTCCGCTTGATGGATTCCACGCACCATTTGACGATTTCGGGAGCCTGATCGAGGCCCTGCCACCAGCACGTCCAGATCTTGCCTTCAAGAGCGGGGTCGCTCGCCTGCATGGGAGCATGGAAGTCATACTCATCGGCGAAGCGGCCATAACGCTGCTCGAAGTACTTCATGAGAATCTCATGCTTGTGTACCAGACGGTTGCGCACCGCCGGCGGTTCTTTGAATCCGTTGCGATTCATCATCTGGATGTCCACCTTCGCCATGAAGGTCTCCAACGCCTCCGGCCATGACGTCAGCCGGGCGATCTCCGCCGTGGAACGGCACTCCTCACCGATACGATGGACGATTCGTTTGATACTTGAATGACCTGCGACCATATTTTCTTGCTCTCCTCTGCTTCCACGCGTCTATCAGACGGCCCGTGTCAACTTACCTATTCCCGGCAACGCCGGAAACCACGGACATGCCGTCGGCATTGCGAGTGCCTCGGTAGACATCCTCCAGCTGCCGCACATACATATCCTGTCGGCACCGTTCCTCGACATAGCGGCCGCAGGACTCCTGCATGGAGGCGTAGCGTCCGGCGTCCACCTGTGCCGCCTTGGTCAATGTCCGGGTCAGATCGTCCTGGTTCCCGCTTTCGAATTTGAAGCCAGTTTCGCCTTCCACCACGAGTTCGGGGATGCCTCCGATGTTCGCGCCGATCACCGGGGTCTGCGCTGCCAAGGATTCCAAGCCGGAGTACGGCATGTTCTCACGCCATTCGGAGCATAGAACAGAGAAGCGGGCGTTGCCGACTTCGCGCTGGAGATTTTCGCCGGTTTTGTAGCCGAGGAGTTTAATGCGATTTTCGGCTTCGGAGCCGGCAGATTTGATGAGCATTTCGATGGTTTGGCGTTCTGGGCCGTCGCCGACGATGTGGAGGGTCCAATTGGAGGGGAGACAGTTAGCTACAAGGTGACCACCCTCAGTCTCGCTTTGCTCGACAGCTCCCGCCAGCGGGAGCAGACCTGCGGTCTGAAGGAAAGCCTTGACCAAGGTAAGGATGCCCTTTTCCTTGGAGAGACGACCGAAGAACAGAAAATACGGGTCCACGGTGTTGAATTTGTCCGTATTCGTTACTTTATGAGCCATATCCATCTGGCTGGTGGTCAGGAAGTTCTGCATGGCCACGGTACGGCCCGCATAGCCGCCCTCGTCGAGCTTGCTCTTCATGAACTCGCTCGGCGCGATGATCTTGTCGATCTTGTCGTAGCTGTGATGGTGTTTCAGGAACTCCGCCTCCAGGAACGCGAGTCCGCTTTTGGCTTTGGAACCCTTCACGCAAGTCTTCTTCACAGCATGGATGAAACGTCGATCAAGGCAGTCGTCGCACACCTTGCCGTTGCCGTCCACCATGGTGTATGCAGGGCACAGCAGAATGTAGTCATGTGCGGTGTACACCACTGGCACACGATGCTTCTTCAGGTACGGCGCATCCAGAATCGACAGTGTCAGCTGACGGTGCACGTTGTTCATGTGGATCACATCCGGCTGGAACTCCTCCAGCAGCGCCTCAAACTTGCGCTTGGATTCCAACGAATAGATCAGCGTTGCCGCTTCCTTTGCCTGTTGGAATGCGGAAATTTTACCGACGTAGTCTTTTTCAGATACGAAATACTTGCTCCAATAGCTTGGCTCGTTGTTCGGGTGCTGCATGGAGAAGAAGGCAACTTCGTGGCCTAATGATTTCAGGCCTTCGGCGAGTGCGAAAAAGTAGGTTTCGGCACCGCCTTTGCGGTAGAAGTATTTATTGACTAGGAGGATTTTCATTGGGAAGCCTCCTGATGGTCGTGGTGGGCTCTCCCCCACCCGGCTCCGCCGGGAGCCCCCTCGTCAGAGGGGTCTTTTCCTTGGTACAACGCCAAGGTTTGGTCCACTACTTTGTCCCAATTGTATTTTTGAGTGATGTAGTTGGCGGCGGTCGCTTGTAGCTGCGCCACGCGGGAAGGGTCAGTGAGCAAGTTGCTCAGTTTGGCAGTGAGATCTGCAACATCACCCTTGCGGAAGGTAACGGCGTGGTCTTCTACTACCTCGGCGCATTCGGGGATGTCGGAAGTAAGGCAACAATTGCCATAGCTCATGGCTTCCAGCAGACTCATAGGCATGCCTTCGAGATCACTAGGCAACACATAGATATAAGCATTGCTGTACAACTCCGCAAGTTCCTGACCCTCGATAAAACCAGTCAACACGATGCGAGGATCGGTAGCCGCAGCAGATTGAATCTGTTCATAGTATTCAGCGGAATCGGAAGATCCGCCGGCGATGACCAGCTTCTTATCAGTATCCAATTGCTTGAATGCCTCGATAAGATAATGCACGCCTTTTTCCGGCACGATACGGCCTAGAAACAGCACATACCCGTCTTTCACCAAACCATATTTCCGAGTAATCTCATTGGCTGGAACAGACTCATTGCGTTCAATGCCATTGGGAATGAATCGCACATCACGCCCATAGGTGTCTTTGAAATAGCGCTGCACGTTGCGGCTCAGCACAATCACTTCATCGGCACAGGTAGCGGCGGTACGCTCCCCTAATTTCAGATACGTAGAGGCGAATTTACCCCATTTGGCGCGCTGCCAATCTAGACCATGAATCGTGGCCACTGTACGAATACCGAACCAGTGCGCAAAACGCAACGGCACGCACGGCCCTTCCGCGTGGTAATGAATCACATCAGGGCGGGCCATAATAGCCTTTACTGTGGCAAAGAATGACGAGGTGAGCGCGGCCAGACCTTTTGCATCGATAGTGGTGACAGGTATTACCTTCACTCCGCGATACATGAACGGCTTGCTATTCTGGTTCGACGCATTATCGAACACCGCACCGGCAACATTATGGCCTTTGCGGTTAAACGCTATGACCTGTTCTCCGCGTGCAGCCATACGTGTAGCCAGTTCGTCCACAACAATCTCGATGCCACCTTCGCGAGACGGAATGCGTTTGTGGCCGATGAACGCGATCCTCATGGCCTCAGTCCTTCTTCATTTTCTCGCTCTTTTTGTGCTGGATTTGGCGCTTCCTGCCGTTGTCATCGGACTCGTCGCCGTAGTAGTAATAGCCACCCTTCTGGGGCTTCTCCGTCTCGCCGTAATTCATGGCCAAGCCCACGGGATCGATGCTCAGTGTGCTCAGTTCGCGCCCGGTCTGCCGGAGCAGTTTCTTTTCCGTCACTCCCAAGCCGGCCACCAGCAGCAGTTCCGGCCCTTCCTTGGCGAATACGGCGGCATCATTGGCCACCTGCATGGGGGCGGTATCGATAATCACATAGTCATAGGCTCCGGAAACCTGCTCAACCAGTGCCTTCATAGCGCGGGAATTCAGCAGAATGCTGGGGTTCATGGTTTGTTTTCCAGCAGGAAGCACGTGGAAGTTCGGCTTCCAGTAGCGTTGAATCGCATCATGCGACGATACACGGTTGGTAATCAGATGGGTCAAGCCCACTGCGCCCTCGATGCCGAGAGCCTTGCTCACCGAGGGGTTGCGCACATCGGCGTCGATCAGCAGCACCTTGCTGCCGTTTTCGGCGAATGCAGTCGCCAGATTCGTGCTCAATGTGGTCTTGCCTTCGGACGGGCCGGTGGAGGTCACCACAATCACATTGGATAACGGCTCGTCGGGCAGTACGAACATCACATTGGTGCGCAGGCGTCGAATCTCTTCTGCCTCGCGGGAGGCCGGGCGGGAGATAATCACCGGCGACGTACCGGCATAAGCCTCATTGCGGCTCAGCGACCCCAGTACGGGAGCATCGATAACAGCGGTAACATCAGAATCGCGGCGAACACGGGTATCCAGCAAATCCTTGATAAAGGCAACCACGATGCCGAGAATGACACCGACCGCAAGACCTGCCGCCAGATTGAGCTTGACGTTGGGTGAGCTGGGGGAAGCCGGAGCGTACGCCTGCTGCACCACAGTCAGGTTGACGGGAGAGATGATCTTATCGCCCTCATCGCTGTAAATCGTGGAAGTAACCTGTTTTCTCAGGTTTTCGGCAACCGAATTGGCAATACTGGACGCCTGCTTCGGGTCTGGATTATTAACCGAAATATCCACCAGCATAGTGCCATCCGGGTTGGAAGCGGTAACGCTCGCAGCCAATCCCTTTACCGTGGTGTCAAGCCCCAGATCATCAATAACCGGCTGCAATACGGACTCGGTTTTTACCAATTGCGGATACGTTTGAATCTGGCTATTGATGTAATTGGCGCCAGAGCTCAGCTCGCCTGCATTGCTGGATGCGCCCGCTGCAGCCGCTGAACTGCGATAAGTGGCCAAGAGTTCGGAAGTCGCGGTGTATTGCGGAGTGCGGGTAAAGGTGTACGCGCAGATTGCCACCATCACAATAACCAGTGTGACCACTGCGGTAATCACATGCTTTCTTACCGCATTGAATAAATCGAGAATGGTGACTCCATTACCATCCTGCACCTGTTCAGCTTCATCCACAGCCATACTCCGTTCTTCCTTATTCATGATTCCACCTTAATGTATAGGGGTTGCCCCTTTAATCAACCAAGGGGGTCTGTCTCAAAATCATTTCATTCTCATCGGCCGCAGGACTGGCCAGCACATGCACCGTGGTCTCGAAACTTTCCCCCGGCCGCAATGTCACGGTTTTCACACCCACCGTCAGTCCATCGTGCACAGCGAACTGATCGAAATCCTGGGTCCAATCCACAATGCGCCCTTCATCGGGGGCGTAGACGTACAGTACCGTTTCGATCTCCCCTGTACGGGGGTTGCCGTTATGGTCATAGCCGCGCAACAGATCCGGAGCGGCATTCACCTTGGCGGCATCGGCCGTATTCGTCAGTTTGATGTGAATGGTGTATTGCTTGGCGCCACTGGGATAGGTTTTGTCATATGTACTGGTCACTTCACGCTTCAGGTACCAGTCCATCTTGCCCATGGTGGCGTCGTTGAAGTACACGCCCGTAACCGAATGAGCTGGGTTCGACTGCAATTCGCCGGCGATGGTCGTACCCGAGATACGCTGCTGCTCGCCCTCATGAGCACTCCATACATACAGATGGCCGTCGGATACGGACTTCTGGAACGTTTGCACCAGCTGCTGATTCTTGCCGTCCACATTCTTGAGCACATGAGTGAAGATCTCACTGGCCGCCATCGTGAAGAAGTCGGTTTGCTCCGCCTGCGTATCGGTATCAATATAAATCTGGTTCAGAATTCGCTGCTCGGCATTGTCGCCGCTCATCACCGTGCCGTCGGAGAGCGTCACGGGGCCGGCAACCTTCAATAACCGCTGCAGGAACACCGGGTCCACGCTGATGACGCCATCCACACCGTCATGACCGGCTCGATGCCAGATCTGACGCGCGATATCAGCAACGCGCGGGAAATCGGGAGTGAAATTGATGTCCGGATAGTCTGTGGCCATCTTGGTGGAGAAGAGATTGCGTTCTTCCGCCGTCAGTACGCTCGCGGCTTCATCCTGGCTGAACAGACCATTCCGAGGCGGATCGCCGAACGTACTCATGCTGATTTTGCCTGCATCGATGGTGAGCGTGGCCCACGCAGTCGGAATGCCTCCCGTGGCACGCAGCTCAGCATTGTTCTGTGCCAGCACTAGGTAGGTTCGCGGGCCACTGCTACTGCCCTCGCTGCTATCCAAGTCGAACATCTTGGGCAGCACATCCGCCAGCCGACTGGCCGCATCCGTCAGGCTGGCAAGCTCCTTGAACTTGCTACGCCCCTGCTGCACCGCCTCGGTAATCTGCGGAATATGCGTATCGCCAATCTTGCCCATGTCTACGCTGGCATCCGCCACTACTCCATTGGCGGCGGCAAGATCCTGAGCCACGCTGGCCATATCCCCCAGCTGAATCGTGCCGTCTTTGATACCGATGCTGTTGAAATCCAAGGCCTGTGCCGCCTTGGCAAGCTTCGGCAATGCGTTGTTCGACACGTCTTCCAAAATGTGCACCATGTCTCGCGCGGCCTTCACGTCAGAACCGTAATAGGGCACCAATGTGGCCAGTTTCCATACCGGCTGCTTGGTCTGCGCATACGTAGCGTCGATATGCTGGGAGAATGCTTCAATGCTGGCTTGCGCTTTGTCGGTGTCGCCGGCTTGAACTTGTGATTGGATGCGGTTTGCGGCCTGAATCGCTGCTTCCACTTCATTTTTCGCTTTGAGCGCGGAAAGGCCGAGCCACGCCGCGAGCGCGGCAATAGTCAACAGCAGTGCGCCGATTACAATCAGCACCATCCGAATGCGCTTTTTGCGCTTGATCCGCCTGATATGTTCATGGCTCATACGCCGGCGGTGCTTACGCCGTTCCGCCGCTCGGGCGTCTTCAGCAAGTACCTCGGGGTCAACATACGGCTGTATCACTTGGCGATCATCCGCGTTTTCCGACCGCTCGGAGGGTGCCGGCGGCTGAGGTATTTCTGGTGTGTTCGAATCAGTCATAGATATATCGACTTATCTTTCTGGAATCACGTTCAAGGGCGGGGCGGCAAGGGCGCGGCAAGACTGAAGCAGCGAAACGGAAAGGAATCAGTACGCTCCCTTGTGACTCAGCACGGCACCGACCGTGCGGAAGAGAAGCACAATGTCTCCCATGATCGACCAGTTCTGCACATAAGCCACATCAAGGGCCTCACTCTCTTCGGCAGACAAATCGGAGCGACCGGACACTTGCCACGGACCGGTGATGCCGGGCTTGACCAGCATGCGGGTGGCGTACAGACGGTTGTAACGGGCGTATTCCTCAGGCAGCGGCGGGCGCGGCCCCACTACGGACATATCGCCCATCCACACGTTGAGGAACTGCGGCAACTCGTCAATGGAGAAGCGGCGAATGAAATGCCCCACCTTGGTGATGCGTGGGTCGTTCTTCATCTTGAAGATGAAGCGGTCGGTCTGGCCGGTTTCTTTTGCGAGCTCCTTCTTGAGCGCGTCGGCGTTCACCACCATCGAACGGAACTTGTACATCTGGAACGGCTTGCCGCGCAGGCCCATACGGGTCTGCTTGTAGAACACCGGTCCGCCATCCGTGACTTTGATGGCGATCGCCACCGGGATGGTGATAATCAACGAACAGATGATCGCTAGCGAAGAAATCACCAAGTCAAACAGGCGCTTAGTCATACGGCGGGCTGGCGTGTACTGCGCAAGACGTTGCGTGATAATCGTGGTGCCCTGTATGGATCGAACCTGAATCTCATGGTTAGAAGTGTCAGCGGCGGAAGCCAGCACGGCAATCTCCAGACCGAACGATTCCATGCGCACGGAGAAGATATCGTAATTATCCGAACAGCGATGCAGCTCGTCAGCCACCATAACGGTCTGCGCGTTCATGTCAATAATCTGTTCAGCAAGATTATGATCGCTGTACTCGAGTACGGGCAGCTGGCAGCCCTCGTTCTTTTGCATCTCCTCACGGAGTGTCTCATGGTCGGTGCTCTGTTCAATCAATCCGGTATCGGGATTGAGATGAATCGGGCATACTGCCACCGGGCGGTAGTTGAGTTGCCGACGCTGACCGAGGAATTTTAGCGTGCGACCAATGCCGTGCGGGGAACCGATGATCACCGTGCCGTAAGCGTAGGCGCCCTTGCGACGACTACGCGTAATGAATGCACGGCTGGCAATGCGTTCCACCATGGTGAGCAACCATCCGGCAATCACCACCAAGCAGAGCGAGGTAAGGGTCAGACCCAGATTGAAGAAGTAGTTGAACGCGCACTGCACCACCCAGCACACGACCATGCCTTTGACCAGCAGCACATTGAGCTGGTAACCGTCACCCATAACATGGCGATGATAAATGCCGGCGACATAGAGCGACCACACCCAGAAGCAGGCCACAATCATAAAGTAAACGGTGGAGTCAATCGTGAAATTGAATCTGCTCGAATAGAACGGCGTTGCCTCATGACGCAGATTGAGCACCGTGGCTCCGGCGATGATGTACATGGCGGCGTCGATAAGCATGAGGGCGAGATTGACGAAGAATCGCCAGTACAGCACGTGGCTGAGATGCTTTTGGCGGATATCACTGAGCTGAGCGGTGGTTCGGTCACCGCTATTGGCCTGTCTGCTGCGTGTAGACGGCTGACCGTTACTGCTCAGAGATGACATCTCAAACACCAATTCTTCCTTTTCAACCGTATACCTCAGGTCTCGCGGCTCTCACTTCTCTGGATTCCCCTGTGTACGGGTGTATACGGGGTTACCCCTTCAACATGGTACAGACATCACGCCCCTAACCGCTAGGGGGGGGGTGTTGGAAAACCAACATAGCGAACGTGATCGGATAGTAACTACGTTCATTTTGACGTCTCGAATAACGGGACTAATTTGCTCTGCAACCGGGCGGCCAGTCATCTCGGCATTGCATCTCGACGGACTACCCCACGGACTACCCCTGGGTGTAGCGTGTTGGGGTTGCTTGAGAGACCGTCTGATGCGTTGTTGCGGTCGATCAGCGAGAGTGGAGTATGCACGTGAGTGGAATGAACGGAGCTCAGGGAATCAAGAATCATCGCGGCGAACTGCAGCGGGTGCTGAGCCGCGAGGAATCATATGTAGACGGCAAACTCAGCCGGGCGGCGTTCATCTCCATCGCGATATTGACCTTTATTACCTTCGTGGGCAACTTCACGCAGCTGCAGCTGAGTTCCGCGCTGCCGATCATCGTTTCCGAATTCCACATCTCCGTAACCACCGGGCAGTGGCTCACCTCCGTGTTCCAGCTGGTCATGGGCGTCATGGTGCCGCTGACCGCGTTCCTGACCCGTCGTTTCTCCACCCGCCAGATTGTAATCTGCTCGATGGCGGTGTTCACGGTCGGCTCCCTGCTGGCATGGTTGGGGCCAAACTTCGTATGGGTGCTGGTCGGGCGCGTGCTCGAAGCTGCCGGCACGGGCGTGATGTGGCCGGTGCTGCAAATCACGGTGTTTTCCATCTACCCGCTGTCCCGACGCGGCTTTGCTATGGGCACCGTGGGCATGGCCATGAGCGTGGCTCCGGCAATCGGCCCCACCTTGGGCGGCTGGCAGACCGATGCCAATGGCTGGCGTTCAATCTTCCTGACCATGACCGTGATTGGCGTGGTCTCGCTGCTGGCGGCCATGTTCGGACTGCATAATTTCGGTTCGCATGACCCGTCTGCCCGCGCGGACTTTTTCTCGGTGAGCCTGTCGGTGATTGGCTTTGGCGGGCTGATGTTCGGCTTCACCAATTCGGAGACCTATGGATTTACGGCGCCGGTAACGTGGGGACCTATGGTTGTGGGTCTGATCGGCATCGTATGGTTCGTGCTGCGTAACCTGCGCGCCGGCAAGCGCTATCGTGAGGCCGTAGCCAAGGACAAGTCGGCACTCCCCCAGCCGCCGCTGCTGGACTTGGAAGTGCTGAAGAACCGTTCGTTCACCGTCGGCACCATTACCGCGTCGCTGGCATTTTTCGCCTTCAGTTCGATTCTGGTCATCATGCCGCTCTACATCCAGACCGACCGTGGGTATTCTGCCACGATGAGTGGTCTGATCATGTTGCCGGGCGCTATCGGCCAGTGCGTCTCCCAGTTCTTCGGCGGCCGTGCGATGGATCGATTCGGCGCACGACCCGTGGCTTTGTTCGGTTCGATTGTGTTGACCCTTGGCACCTTGGGCATGTCGCTGGTGGCGATGGATACGTGGATCTGGTGGGTGTCAATCTGCCAGTTCATCCGTCAGATCGGCATGGGTTTCCTGCTGATGCCGATTACCACGTGGTCCCTGAATTGCCTGAACGGGCCGAGCGAAGTGTCCGCCGGATCATCGGTGACGAATACCGCGCGTCAGATTGCGGGCGCTGTGGGCGCACCCGTGTTGGTGATTCTGATGGAAACGTTTGCCGCTTTGCATAAGCAGGGCGGCGCCTCCGCCGTCGCCGCTTCGATTTTCGGCATTCAATGGGCGCTGCGCATCTCCGCAATGATCTGCCTGGCAATGGTGTTGATGGTGTTCTTCGGCGTCAAGGGCGACGGTGCCGGTCGTACGCGAGACATTATTTCCCTGCGTTCGCTGCGCGAACGGCGTGCGCGGCGTATGGCTGCGAACTGACGGCAGATCCAACCATTCTCAACATAATAAGAAACCCCGGTTTCCAACACCGGGGCTTCTTATTATGTTGTGCTATCGCAGGATTTCAGCTGGAGTCTATTACGCCCTGCCCATCAGCGTCAGGACAATCAGCAGCACGTTCAACGCCACAATCAGCGCCACGACGATCATGAAAATCACGTGCTTGACGGGGCCGTCAACCCACTTGCCCATGAGTTCCTTGTTATGCGTGTATCGCATCAGCGGAATCACGGCGAACGGGATGCCGATGGAAAGCACCACTTGGCCGATGACCAGCGCCTGAGTCGGGTCCTTGGCGAACCACAGCACAATCAGTGCCGGCACCAGCGTGACCACGCGGCAGGCCCACATCGGGGGTTTAACGTGCAGCAGACCGTGCATGATTCCCGAGCCAGCATACGTGCCGACCGATGTGGAGCTCAGCGACGAAGCCAGCAGACCGATGGAAAAGATCGTGCCGATCACCGGGCCGAGCACCTGCGTGATCGCCCGCTGTGCGCCGTCGATGGAATCCGTGCCAGACATGCCATGCAGCGAGTTGGCGGCGAGCACCAGCATCGCCAGATTCACGGTGCCGGCCAGCAACAGCGCCCAGGCCACATCGATTTTCGAGCCTTTCAGCTGCTTTTTGATCGCCGGCTTTTCGCCGCCTGCGTAATGGTCGTTCACCAGCGTGGAGTGCAGGTAGATGGCGTGCGGCATCACGGTGGCGCCCAGAATCGAGGCGGCCATCAACACCGAGTCGGCGCCTTGGAAGCGTGGAATCATGCCCTTGACCACTTCGCCGGGGTTCGGCGGGGCTACGAACAGACCCGCGATGAAACCGAATGTGATAATCAGCAGCATCACGATGATGATGCGCTCGAATGTGGTCTGTGTCTTGCCGCCTTGGAACCACAGCATCACCGTGGAGATTACGCCAATCGCCAAACCGCCGATGAACAGTGGAAATCCGAACAGCAGGTTCAGGGCGATGGCGCCGCCGATCACCTCGGCCAGATCGGTGGCGATGGCGATGACTTCAGCCTGCATGAAGAACATGAAGCGGCCAGCATCGCTCATACGCTCACCCAGCAGTTCCGGCAGGGATTTGTTGGTCACGATGCCGAGTTTTGCGGACTGATACTGGATGAGCACGCTCATGGCGTTGGCGAGCACCAGCACCCACACCAACAGGTAGCCGTATCGCGCGCCGGAGGTGATGTTGGCCGCCACGTTGCCAGGATCGACGTAGGCCACGGCCGCCACGAACGCGGGGCCGAGGATGCTGGCCAGCGCATGGTCATGCGGCTTTTTCTTGCCGTTTGCCACGGTTCCAGCTCCGGCTCCGACTCCGGCAAGCTGGCGTTCCTTCTCGATTTCCGGTGTTTCCTGTTCGATGTCTGCCACGGCGTTCGTCATAGTGGTTGCCGCAATGGCATCTGCTGCGGTGTGTGTTACTGCCATATCGTCTGTTCCTATTCCCTTCTCCCTTCATACCGGGCTCAGTTATAGCGCGGGCATGTTTCCCGCGTCAACAGACGGACAATCTGCGGACGATTGATGGATGACTGGCGGACTGGCAGCTGGCATTCCCCGCCATCTCGCTCATGAAATGTGACAAACCGCCGAAAACTCGCTCATGAAATGTGCCAGACGGCAGAAAACTCGCTCATGAAAGTGTAAAATCATTGCTATAGCAGTAATTCGGAAAGGGGCTCCTCATGTATCTCAAACGCAAAGCCGATGCCTATCTCAATGCATGGAAATCCGACCCGAATCGCTCCCCGCTAATCATCAAGGGCCCTCGTCAAGTAGGCAAGACAGAGACTATCGATTACTTTGCCGCACACAACTACCGTTCGGTAGTGGAAATCAACTTCGTTGAGGAACCGAAATATCGCGCAATCACTGCGGACGGTTATGGCGCGAATACCATCGTCCGCAATATTTCCCTGATCGACCCAGCCAAAAAGTTCATTCCGGGCGATACGCTCATCTTTTTCGACGAAATCCAGGCCCATCCTGATATCGCCACTGCACTGAAGTTCTTTAAAATCGACGGCAAATATGATGTGATTTGCAGCGGTTCAATGTTGGGCATCAGCTATAAGCAAATCGAAAGCAATAGCGTGGGATATAAGACCGACTACGAAATGCGATCGTTGGACTTCGAAGAATTTCTGTGGGCTCGCGGATACGATGAGGCCGTCATCGAAAGCATGTTCACCCACCTGTGTGATGCTACGCCATTCTCTGAAGTGGAAATGAACGTCTTCTCCACGGCATTTATGGATTACTGCGTGCTTGGCGGCATGCCTGCGGTTGTCGCCTCCCATATACGCACTGGCACGTTCGAGGGAACACTGCAATTGCAGCGCCAGCTTATTTTGGACTACCAGGAGGATATCCGCAAATACGCGCAAGGACCCGATCAGGCACGAATTCTCAACGTGTTCAACCATATTCCCGTGCAACTCGCCAAGGAAAACAAGAAGTTCCAAATCAGCAAGGTTGCCAGCGGAGCGCGTTTCAAAGACTATCGAGGATGCGTGGAATGGCTTGAAACCTCGGGAATGGTGAATATCTGCCGATGTATGTCCTATCCTGAACTGCCGTTGAAAGGCAATTATGACGAAAACAAGTTCAAGATATATTTCGGCGATACCGGTCTGTTCGTAGCGATGCTTGACGACGAGGCCAGTGATGATCTGCGGGCCAATCGTAATCTTGGTGTCTATAAGGGTGCTATGTACGAGAGCATCGTCTCTGAAGCGCTACAGAAATCCGGCTATGACCTGTACTACTACAAAAAAGAGGATTCCACACTGGAACAGGATTTCTTCGTCCGCACGCGCGAATGGCTGGTGCCGGTGGAGGTGAAATCGAAAAAAGGCACCGCCAAATCCATGCGGACGCTAATCGCTTCGGATTCTTATCCGGAAATTCAGTTCGGCGTGAAACTATCCGCCGGCAATATCGGTAGCAGCGAACACGTGTTCACCGCACCATACTTCACCACATTTTTGCTCCGACGGCTCCTGCGCGCTTATGACGAGGGGCAGGCACCTATGCTCAACAATCCTGAGCGGTAGCCCCTATTCGTCTGCGGGCACGGCCTGGCCCGGGCAGGTGTGGAGGACGGCGAGCATGGCGTCCTTTTCTTGGGAGGTGACGGTGAGCTGGTACTTGTCTTTGACGCCAATCTGGCGGGCCACGTAGTCGCAACGGTAGTCGGCGTTGGTGGGTAGCCAGTAGGCGGCGGAAGCCGAACCCTTCTCCTGATTGGCCGGGCCGTCGACGGCCAGCAGGTTGTAGGGGTCATTGCCGAATTCATGGCGTTTGGCAGTGGACCAGTCGTGCGCACCGGATTGCCAAGCGTTTTCAAGGGCCACCACATGGTCGATCTGCACTTTGGCGCTGGTGGCGCGGCCACGTACAAAATGGATGATCTGAGCGGTGTACGGATCGGCCAGTGTGCCGGACTCGACCACACAGGAACCGGCGTATTTGTAGGTGATGTCCGTGAGATCACGGGCGAGCACGTCGTCGCGTACGTCGCAGCCATTGCCGTCGACGTCGGTGGTGCGGAAACCGAAGGAATCGCGGTCGTAGCCGGAGGAGCTTTGGTTGTCGTCTACGGCGAGCGCGTTCAAAGTGTCGGCGGCTGAACCGGTGGCAGTGTAGCCACCGGTGATTTTGGCCGCGTCGGAGCTGACCTGCGGCAGTAGCAGGCCGATGGTCACGCCGATTGCTGCGGCGAGAACGATGAGAATCAGCACGCGCTCCAGCGGACCAGAAGCGTTGAAACGACGGCGGAAGTGGGCGTTACGACGTGCCATCAATCACGCATAGGTGAAGGTGAGGGGGTCGTGGCCGGCGCGGGTGGGGCC
>OAXJ01000723.1_pt1 | contig 30841 bp, 26 predicted proteins | sample 1517241 | NCBI WGS metagenome assembly OAXJ01 (sample SAMEA2580293, study PRJEB22360) | human gut metagenome | biome: human gut; feature: human-associated habitat; material: faeces | place: Denmark | collected 2008/2010 | reverse complement strand
TCGCTCATTCTTATCATAGAAGATCATATTTACAGACTTTTCTTCATAGTCTCCAATTTCAGAGCTACAAGCATAATTACCAGAGCCACGACTTTCAATATCGCCTGTTTCTCGAAGTTTTTTCTGCCAACGAGACAAAGATTGGTGACTGATACCAAGATTTGAAGCACAGCCTATCAATCCCAGCTCCTTGTGGTCATGGTAATATTGAACCGCATCAATTTTAAATTGTTTATCATAGTGCTTTGCCGTAATGAGATCCTCCTTCAGTGCATACATACATCATACCATGAAATACTGTATAAGGAATTCTCATTTTGACTTGTACTATTTATATTCTAGCACCAGTGGTTGTAACTAAAAAAGTGGCTCAAATACTGAATTCAAGCCACTTTGTTGTATATATTTCGTTCTATTTTGGACTAATCATCCTTGTATTCTTTGTTCAACGGAAAAGTAACTGTCATAACAGTTCCCTTTTCTGTACTTTCTTCTGCCTGCACTTTGCCACCGTGAATATCAGCAATTTCCCAAACCAAAGAAAGTCCAAGACCCACACCGCCATTTTCTCTGCTACGGGATTTATCCACACGAAAGAACGGCTGAAAAATACTTTCTTTATACTTTTCTGGTATTCCGCAACCTGTGTCGGCAACCCTGACAACAAGATCGTCACCCTCCTGAGAAACAGAAACACGCACAGTTCCGTCAGGGCGGTTATACCTGATTGCGTTTTCCGTCAAATTAAAGATCAAACGATAAATCAAGGTGTCACTGCCCACCATAGTGCCGGTGCCGTCACATTCAAGAGTGACCCCTTTTTTCTCTGCCACAGGAGAAAGGTCGGCAAGAATTTCCTCAATCATCGGTGCAAGCTCAATGCAGTCATTACACGGCACAGTTCGAAGCTCGCTCATTTCAAGCAAGGTCTTTGTAACCTGCGACATTCGCTCTGTTTGTTCCTGCAATAATTTGAGGAAGTCGGCACTTTCGGCATCCAAATTAGGATGCTCAACAGAAAAAAGTTCAAGTTGTGCCTGAAGCAATGCAAGAGGGGTGCGCAATTCGTGTGCGGCATTGCCGGTGAACTGCCGTTGTGCCGTGAACCCCTCGTCAAGTCGGTCAAGCATCTGATTAAAAGAAATGCTGAATTGCTTGAACTCGGCAGGCACATCATCGGTTATCTTCATATCGGGCAAGTTATTCGGCTGAACATTTTCAACCCTTGAAGCAAAGGTGTGCAAAGGCTTCAATGCTCTGCCACTGACAAAGCATGCCAAAACACCGCCAAGCAATGTTACAACCGCTGTTATGCACCAATTTGTAGTGGAAAACGACTCCTGCGCACCGTTAACTATAATAGTTACTTCTTGGTCAAGGTCAGCACTTTCAGGGTCAAAAAATTCCTGCTCACCTTTATACGAATCGCTGTTAGCAGAAATGCCACTGCCGATAGAATCCATATAATGTCTCCCCGAATAACCGATAAGGGAATTCATAGACACGCAGGTTATACCTATAAGTATAGCAGTCATCAAAGTGATACGCCATTGAAGAGATATTTTTTTCATTCTTCTTCCCCCATTACATAGCCCTCACCGATACGATTGCGAATCGGGTCATATCCAAGAGAAGTGCGAAGTTTCTTTCTCAAAGCAGAAATATGTACCCTTATCGAATTGCTGAAATTGTCAACGCTATTGTCCCACACATGTTCAATAAATTCTTCCTGACTTATGGGGCGACCTCTGTTTACCATAAGATATTCAAGTATGCCTGTTTCCTTGCGGGTCAACGGCAAAGGTTCACCTCCGACAATAGCCTTGCGAGATTTTGTGTCAAACGAAACATCACCGCAGGTCAGCACAACATCATTTTGAGTGAACTGTCGGAGGGTAAGACTGCGAATCCTTGCAGCAAGTTCTTCCAAATGGAACGGCTTTGCCAAATAATCGTTTGCACCTGCATCCAAACCGTCAACCTTATCAGACACTTCACTACGGGCAGACAAAATCAGCACCTTTGTGTCACGGTCGGTTTTTCTGAGTGTTCTTAAAACAGTCATGCCGTCAGCATCCGGTAAATTCAAATCAAGCACAACGAGGTCAAAGTTATCGTCAGCAAGCATTTGCATTGCGGTTATTCCGTCATAGCAACAGTCAACGCTATAAGCAAGACGCTTCAAGCTACGAGCGATTGTTTCGCACAATATTCTTTCGTCTTCAACAACTAAAATGTGCATAAAAACTCTCCTTGCTTTAAAGTATATTTATAATTATAGCACAAAAACATAAAATCTGTGTTAAATTTCTGTTCTTAACGAAAATTTTATATCCGATGTGCTACAATGACGCCAGAAAATGAAAGGAGTGATTGAATTGACCAGAGCAAAAAAGGCTTTATCACAGGCAGTACTGCTTATTTCGGGATCTATTATGCTCGGCTTCGGCGCAATGCGTGGCGAAACTGAAACCGTTTTGAGCAAGGCAATCAGGCTTTGTTTGGAGTGTGTAGGAATTGGATAAAAAGAAAACAAAGAATAAAAACCATAATAAGAAAAAATATACGGCATCAAACCAATTAGCCAAATTCCGAGGATGGATTCAGGCAGGAGCAACTCTGCTGACAAATATTCATCTGCCAAACTTTTTTAAAGGCGAAATTTATCAAGGCAAAGGCAAGGCTGTTTGTGTGCCGGGTCTGAACTGCTATTCCTGTCCTGCCGCATCGGGTGCTTGTCCAATCGGCTCATTTCAGGCGGTAGTCGGCTCGTCAAAATATAAGTTTTCCTATTATATAACAGGATTTCTCATTTTGTTGGGAGTTCTGCTCGGACGCTTTGTCTGCGGATTTTTGTGTCCGTTTGGTTGGTTACAGGATTTGTTGCACAAAGTCCCGACCAAAAAGTTTTCAACAAAAAAACTCAAGCCACTGACATATATCAAATATGCAGTACTGCTGTTGGCAGTTGTTTTATTACCGGTGCTCATAGTAAATGATTTGGGGATGGGCGACCCATATTTTTGCAAATATATATGTCCGCAAGGTGTGCTTGAGGGTGCGTTGCCACTTTCGGCAGTCAACGAAGGTATCCGTTCGGCATTGGGAAAACTGTTTTCGTGGAAACTTGTTGTGCTGATTTCGGTAGTCGTTTTGAGCGTGCTGTTTTACAGACCGTTCTGCAAATGGATTTGCCCACTCGGTGCATTTTATGCACTGTTCAACAAGGTTTCGCTGCTTGAGATGAAGGTAGACGAGCACAAATGCGTTTCGTGCGGTAAATGTGCAAAGGTGTGCAAAATGGATGTTGATGTTACAAAAACACCTAACAGCACCGAATGTATCCGATGTGGAAAGTGCATAAGTGCCTGTCCTACCGAAGCGGTCAGCTTTCAATACGGCTTTGGCTTGTTTAGAAAAACAGTAGACGAAAACGTAAAAATTGAAAACAAAACAAACAAAAACGAAACAAAAGAGGAATTATAACGGAGGAATAATTATGAAATTTTCAAAACTCTCAAAAATCTTAATAGTAGTATTATTAGTTTCTGTATTGGCAATTAGCCTTATTGCTTGCTCAACATCAAAAAACAACAAAGACGAAAAACAATCAATAGATTCAAGTAGTTCAACCTTGATGGCAACAGAACCGAACAGCGCTGACGAGGCTTCAAAGCTCTACAATCAGCTTATGGAAAAAGAAAATGAAATCTTGTCAACAGACAAAGCTCTTTGGGAAAAAGTATTTATGGCTTCAAACAAAGACACTCCAATGATTGAGGACGGCACAAACTACGGTGACTTCCTTCTCAAGACAATTGAGGGTGCAAAGGACCAATTCACAGATGAGGAATACAAAAAACTCGTTGCCGGTGCAGAACAAATCAAGGAAATTGAGGGCAAACTCACAATCTTGGAGCAAAAATATCCTGAATGTGCAAATGCACCTTCAAACGGTGACAGCGTTCCGGCTGACAGCAACGGCGTTATTTCAAAAGGCGGTGGCGCAACAAGTTTTCCGTCATTCGACGGCAAGGACCTTGATGGCAACGATATAAAGAGCAGTGACTTTTTCAAAAGCAACAATGTAACAGTTGTTAACTACTGGTTCAGCACTTGCAAGCCATGTGTCGGCGAACTTCCGGAATTAGAAGCACTCAACAAGAAACTTGCTGAAAAAGGCGGTCAGGTTGTCGGCATCAACACATTCACAATTGACGGTGACAGGACAGCAATTTCAGAAGCAAAGGACATCCTTTCAAAGAAAGGTGTAACATACAAGAACATTTGGTTTGATTCAAACAGCGATGCAGGCAAGTTCACATCAGGCCTTTTCTCTTACCCAACAACATATGTTGTCGACAAGAACGGCAACATTGTAGGCGAGCCAATCGTTGGTGCAATCACTGAAAAAAATCAAGCAAAGACACTTGAAAAACTCATAGACCAGGCTTTACAGGTCAAATAAGAATAAAGCATAAAGTGATAACCTCGCCCGAATTGAACTGCCCCAAGTTGTGCAGACAGCACAAAAAAACAGGTCTATGGTAGAATAATTAAATTTTAAGCAACAAACTGATTTCGTTTTTTTAACGGAGTCAGTTTTGTTTGAATACGGTAATAGTTGTGCGAGATTGAGAACAAATTAAAAACTATTATATCTGGTAGTCTTCAGGAATATTTTGGTACATCTTGGCTAGTTAAAGGCCTTCCTAAAAACATATTGGGGGTTAATACCCCGTTTAAATTCGCAGTTTTTGCGCGTGAAGGGGCGGCACCGTTGCCCGGCATAAAAGGTGACAGAGATTTAGACTGCCCCTGGGGCAAGTATCACAGAATCAGAGTGAAAATGACAAAAAAGGAAAAATAGTACAAAGGAGTCAGCTGTGTGACCACCTTGTCGGAAGGAGAGATACTATGGAGGCAGAATGCAATAAAACGCTTCCTGTTAGTGAGAAGTATATGCTCACCATCAAGGAGGCAGCAGCTTATTTTAATATTGGTATAAAGAGATTGAGAAGAATTGCAGAGGACAACCTTGGAACAGTGGCGGTGTACTGTGGAAACAGATTTCTTATTATCCGTCCGAAGTTCGAAGAATTCATCCTTAATTCTTCAGAAATATAGTTCCTTTTATCTGCCAAAAGTAGTTGCTATTACAGGGCATAAGAGCGAACATAGGATGACCCCGAAAACCCTTGAAAACAGCCACTTTTGGCAGAAAGAAAGTGCTTTATGGCAAGACCAAATTTAGCGGAAAAGGATATTTTGAATCCTTCTGAGGCAATTGAATATTTCGTTTTAAGCAGGAGAAAATTTTATGATTTATTGAATGATACGGATGGAGAAGAGTTTCTGGCATACTACGGAGAACGCAAGCTGATTCTTCGTGTAGCCTTTGAAAGGTATCTGCATAACCATCCAGAACTAAGGAGACGGGTATAATGGCAAAGGCAGGAAGGGGACAGACAAGGCGGGATTCCAAACGTAGAGTATTAAGACCGGGAGAGAGTGTAAGAGCAGACAGAAAATATCAATATAAATATCATATTGATGGAAAACCACATTTTGTATACAGTTGGAAACTGGAGCCTACGGATAAACTTCCAAAGGGTAAAAAGCCATGCCTTTCCCTTCGTGAGTTGGAAAAACAGGTAAACACAGATTTGGAACTGCTTGTAAATATCGTGGACGGACAGATGACTGTCTGTGAACTGGTAGACCGATATTTGAAAACAAAGACAGGAGTAAGGCAAAGTACGAAACAGGGATATGTTACAGTGCAGAGATTGCTTGCGAAGGAAACATTTGGCAAAAAGACGATACGAAGTGTGAAAACATCCGATGCAAAGCTGTTCCTTATCAAATTGCAGCAGGAAGATGGGAAAAGCTACAGTTCCATTCATACCATTCGAGGAGTGCTGCGACCAGCCTTTCAGATGGCGGTGGATGATGATATTCTGGTAAAGAATCCATTCGGATTTCAGCTTGCCGGAGTATTGGTAAATGATGCAGTCACAAGAGAGGTAATTTACAAAGACCAGATGCGGAAGTTTCTAAAGTTTGTGCATGACGATGTGGCATATTGTAAATATTATGAAGTGGTGTACATACTCTTTCATACGGGAATGCGAATATCGGAATTTTGTGGACTGACACTAAAGGACATTGATCTTGAGAAAATGACAGTGAATATCGACCACCAGTTGCAGAGAACATCGGATATGCGATATATCATAGAAACCACAAAGACAGATGCTGGAACAAGGGTACTACCGATAACAGAGGATGTAGCAGAAATGTTTCAGGCAATCATCGAGGACAGGAATGCATCGAAAGTGGAGAAAGATATAGACGGCTATAGCGGATTCCTATTCTATGATGATAATGGAATGCCACTTGTGGCAATGCATTGGCAGCATCGATTCAATCACATGGTCGGCAGATACAATGATATTTACCGGGTGCAGATGCCAAACATCACGCTTCATGTATGCCGACACACCTATTGCAGCAATATGGCAAAACCGGGAATGAATCCCAAGACATTACAGTATCTTATGGGGCATTCGGATATATCAGTCACGATGAATGTGTACACGCATATCGGATTTGATGATGCTGAGGAAGAACTGAAACGAATAGAAGAGTTTAGGAAGGCACGGGCGGAGGTTGAACAGAAGAAGGAGAAACCGATGTCACAGAAGATGTTTAAGGTAATTTGATACAGAAGATGGATAACGCTCCGGCTTGGCTGGGGCGTTTTTTACAATGTTGCTGAAATTGAATTTGTGGCGGATTATCAAAAGAAATAGTATAATATAAATGCTATCTTTTAAAGAGGAAGTGCTAAAGATGAAATTACAATCTGTAGAAGAATTTTTTCATAAGAGAGAAACTGTTGAAAAATATAATGTTGATAAAATCATAAAACTGAATTGGGAATGTCCGGATGTATTATTCTCTTTTAGAGGAGTATATGCTATTGGGGTTTTTATTTATTATCGACAATTATTTGGAGATAATGTGAAGACGGATATTAAGGTGAAAGATGAAAAGGGGGCTACGAGACAGCGCCTTTATTCCGATAAGTTTTTAAGTGAGAATTATCCACAATTTAGTGACGTAAACGATTTACCGGAAATAAAAGGATTTTTAGAACACTACTATGATATAGGAAACATAATTCCAACATGGCCAGGGGCGAATATAAATAGAGGAATGGCACATTGCTATGATATACCCAATGTGTATTATAAACGGCATGCTAAATTTACGAAACTAGTTTATGGTAGTATTTATAGAAGTGTATTCATAGAGGAAATTTTAGAAAACGATAAATATGATACTGTTGAAAAGTTATTAAAGTTGAAACCAGAACAGTATGTTAAGTTTCTAGAATATATTGTGGATGTAATTATTAATCGAAATAAACAGTTACAAGATATTTTACAGGAGGAAAATGGGCATGAATAGTTTTGAATTGATTCCTACAGAAGAAAATTTGATACATACATTGGACAAAGATTTATTGAAACGAAACAAAGATTTAGTGCGTTTTTATGATTTGATATTAGTACAAGAAGGAGCTTCTTCTATTGCTATTGATGGCAGATGGGGGAGTGGAAAGACTTTTTTTGTGAAACAATCTATGTTGCTAATAAATGCAAAAAATCCGATGAGCGATATGGATGATGAAAAGAAAGCAAGTATTGTATACGCACTTCCATTTCCGAAAAAAGCAGAAGACATGCCAGAGAATTATGATGTGGCAGTTTATTATGACGCATGGGAAAATGATAATGGTACAGACCCGGTATTGTCTTTGGTGTACGAAATAATAAAGCAGTTAGGAATAAATTATGCTTTTGATGATAATAGCAATGCATTCAAGTTGGCGGGGTCTGTGTTAGAGGCACTTACTGGTAGAAATATAAACGGTATTATTGAAAACTTAAAAAGCGATAATCCGCTTACAAAGATTAAAGAAGAAAAAGATTTACACGAGAATATTAAAAATTTCTTTACGGAGTTGTTAGTTGAAAGAGGAAATCGGTTAGTGGTTTTCATAGATGAATTGGATAGATGTAAGCCAAGCTATGCTGTTCAATTATTAGAAAGAATAAAACATTATTTATATGATGACAGAATTACGTTTGTTTTTTCTGTTAATTTAGGTGAGCTACAACATACAATAAAGCATTATTATGGTAATACATTTGATGCGTGCAGATATTTAGACAGATTTTTTGATATGAGAATATCCTTGCCACCAGCAGATAAAACTGCATTTTATAGGGAAATGGGGTTGGAATCTAGTTATGTCTTAGAAAAAATATGTCGAAAAGTAATAGATACATATAATATGGAGTTGCGTGAAGCCACTCGTTTTTATCGACAAGTGAAAACAGCAGCATATGAGCCTACACATGAGAGTAGAAAATTTGATTTTTCTTTTTCAGATGAAAAAGGAAGACAACTTTTATTGATGTATGTGGTTCCAATTCTTGTAGGACTAAAAATTGTTGATATATCGTTATATAACCAATTTGTATGCGGAAAAAGTTCGAAACCACTTATGGATATTTATAAAGATTCTGATAAGGGAGAATGGTTGGCTACACGATTGCTGAATAGAAATGAAGCCTTTGAAGTGGAAGAAGGTAAGAGTGTAGTTACTGTTGAACAAAAAATCCAACAGTTATACGATGCAATTTTTGTTACAGAATATACGGGAAATGTGTATCATACCATACTTGGAGAGTACGAGTTTGATGATAATTCTAAGAACTTTGTGAAGAGTGTTGAGAGTATGCTTTCAGTATATGCAGATTATAATATATAATCCTTAGTAGTAACCCATTCCGTTTTACTACTAACTTTACTACTAACAGGTAGTAACAACATGCTCCATCTTGCACCATTTTGCCAAGATGCCACCTAAATCACACATTTCACAAATCCCCGAAATCCCTTGCAAACAAGGGCATTCCGGGGCAATTCAAGGAGAAATAAAACAATGATAAAAATACTTTTCATCTGCCACGGCAGTGTTTAAGGGACGGGGCAAAAGCCTTGAGTTTATTGGGTTTCTTGGATGGAAACGTAGAATTTACACCTTATTTACACCTTTGGAAGATCGGATTGGTAATCAAGACGTAGGGAAAACTTACGTCTTTTTTGATTGAAGGAAAAAGGCGTTACGTATCGGCTAAAAAGAATAATGTATCGGCTGAAAATAATAGTATTTTTGCCGATAATATGATATACTAAGTAATAGATTAGTACGTTTTTGATTTATGACGGAGGATAGCAGATGAAACATCTTTCAGTTACTGAAATAGCAAAAAAATGGAATATATCAGAGCGAAGTGTTAGAAATTATTGTGCTCATGGACGAGTGGATGGTGCTTTTCTTATAGGAAAGACGTGGAGAATTCCCGAAAATGCAGAAAAGCCGGAGCGTTCCAATAAAAAGAAAGAGCAGCCAATTACATTGCTGGATATTCTGCAGGAGCAGAAGGCAAGTAAATACTCTGGTGGGATTTATCATAAGACACAGATTGATTTAACATATAACTCCAATCATATTGAAGGCAGCCGCCTGACCCATGATCAGACCAGATATATCTTTGAAACCAACACCATCGGTGTAGAAAAAGATGTGCTGAATGTGGACGATGTGATTGAAACAGCAAATCACTTCCGCTGTATTGATATGATTATTGATAATGCAAAGGCAGTTCTGACAGAGAAGTTTATCAAAGAACTTCATCTGATCTTGAAGAGCGGTACTAGTGATTCCAGAAAAGATTGGTTTGCAGTAGGCGATTATAAAAAGATACCGAATGAAGTCGGTGGTATGGATACAGCACTTCCGGAAGAAGTTGCCGATAAAATGAAAACTCTGCTGACAGAGTACAACGGAAAAGAAGAAAAGAATTTTGAGGATATTCTGGATTTCCATGTGAAGTTTGAACGTATCCATCCATTCCAGGACGGCAACGGTCGTGTGGGCAGATTAATTATGTTTAAGGAATGCCTGAAATATAATATCGTTCCGTTTATCATCGAGGATAATCTGAAGATGTTCTATTATCGTGGATTGAAAGAATGGAACAATGAAAAAGGATATCTGACTGATACCTGCCTGACCGCACAGGACAAGTATAAGGCGTATTTGGATTATTTTAGAATTGCATATTAAACGTGATTCAAAGTGAAAAATTTGTGCTTTGAGAAAAAATAATGATATACATTTCAAAGACGGGAGTAAATACATGTTCTATAAAATGATAGAAAATAAGTGTACACAATGGTATGAATCAGAACGGTGTACGGTTAAAAACTTAATTGAATATATAGAGAAAACAGGGCAGATGCGTGATGCTCAGATTGAGGCTATTAAGGTATATCTGTTTCTAAAAATTGCCTGTGAATGTAAGCCGTTGACACAGCTGTTTAGACAGGGATTCTTTAATTCTATTGATTTGAATGAGATAGAATTGTCAAAATCCACTCGTGAATATTTGTTTCAGAATCCAGCGGCAGCGACATTGTTTGAATATGCATGTTTGACAAATGATAAAGGTGAACAGGTATCTGAAAAACTGGAAAAACAGATAAAGAAAGATCCAACGGGAATTGATTATAATGAATTCTTTCGTAATGCGTTTTATGGTGTTTCCTATACGGATTATCTGTTTAGCCTTCCTATGGGTGCAGGTAAAACGTATTTGATGGCGGCATTTATTTACTTGGATTTATATTTTGCTTATAACGAGCCAACAAATCCGTCATTTGCACATAACTTTATCATATTTGCACCATCAGGTTTGAAATCATCAGTGGTTCCAAGTCTTAAAACAATACAAAACTTTAATCCATCATGGATTCTTCCGGAGCCGGCAGCAACAGACATCAAGAGGATGATTTCTTTTGAAGTGTTGGATCAAAGCAAAACTGCAAAAAAATCAAATAAGACAAAAAATCCAAATGTTCAGAAAATCGCTAATCATCAGCCGCTTTCTGAGTTGTTTGGTCTTGTTGCTGTTACTAATGCGGAAAAAGTAATTCTTGAGCGTATTCAGGAAAAACAGGGACAGATAAATATGTTTGAAGAAAGCGAGGACGATAAAGACCGACAGGCAAATGAACTTCGTAATTTAATTGGTAAGTTACCATCATTGTCTATCTTTATTGATGAAGTTCATCATGCAGTAAGTGATGAAATTAAGCTTCGTGCTGTAGTTACAAGATGGGCGCAGAATCATACAGTCAATTCTGTAATTGGTTTTTCTGGTACTCCATATTTAGACAAAGTTGAAAAAATAAAAGTTGTAGATTCATTGTCCATTGGTACAGCTGAAATCACAAATATTGTGTATTACTATCCACTTATAGACGGTGTAGGAAATTTCTTAAAACGTCCAGTTGTAAAAATTGCAGATATTGCAGATAGCAGCCTTATTATTGAAAAGGGTGTCAGAGAATTTCTTGATACTTATAAAGACACTGTTTATGCAGATGGTTTAACAGCTAAATTGGGTATTTATTGCGGTACTATCGAAAAATTAGAAGAAACAGTATATCCACAGGTATCCCGTATTGTAGCTGAATATGGCCTTGGTACTGATGTTATACTTAAATTCCACAAAGGAAATAAACAGTATAAGATGTCGGCTGATAGTCAGATGCAGTTTGATATCTTGGATAAATCTATTTCTGAAATTCGTATTGTTTTGCTTGTGCAGATTGGTAAAGAAGGTTGGGACTGTCGAAGTCTTACAGGTATTATTCTTTCTCAAGAAGGAGACTGCCCAACCAATATGGTATTACAGACATCTTGTCGATGCTTGCGTCAGGTGATTAAAAATGGTCAGGAAACGGCGCTGATATATTTGAATGAAAGCAATGCCGAAAAATTAAATATGCAGCTTGAGCGGCAGCACCATATTTCGCTTAAAGAATTTTCTTCTGCAGACAACAGCAAGACTACTTTGAAACGTTATAATCGTACGGCTTATTTAAAGTTGCCTAAAGTAGAGTTTTATCAGCTGAAAATCAGCTATGATACACTTACTGTGGAAAAGGCAAATCCTGAAGTTTCTATTGAAAAATCTGTTGATTCAGCGCAAATTGCAGGTAATATTATCAAAACAACAGATCTTTCTATGAATGTAAATAATATCAGTATCCAGGTGGATGATGCTGAATATGGTACAGAATATGCAACCTTTAATTCTTGGATTTATGGCATTATGAGAAGTGGATTTGGAACACCTTCCATGGCAGAATTAAATGCATATACAGAGCAGTTAAAAGTAGTATATGAAAAAATCACATACGAAAAAGGTGGCTCACGATATTTCAGTTCGAAGTACAATAAAAAGTTGGTAGAAGCCAATATTCGCAAAGCTTTTTGTGACAAAACGGATTTCAATACAACAGAAGAACTGATACCAGAAGAAGCTAATTTGTTGAACATTGCGAATTTTACTTCTGAGATATATGCAGATAATCTGGATGACTACTATCCAAGACAGAATGTTGTTGAAAACATAATGGCTGACGATCAGGGAAAATTGAAAGTTGATAAAAAGACACAGCAGTTAATTGATCTCGCTATAGAAACTGGAAACGATAGAATCGTTTTGGAATTGCAACAGCGTGTATCATCTCACCCAAATAAGAATCGTTCGTTCCACTACTTGCCATATCGTACAGACAGTGGTTTTGAACAAACATTTTTAAGAGAAGTATTGTCCTTTGATATTATCGAAGAATTAGGTCTGGAAGTGTATTACAATGGCGACCGTGCTATGACGGAGTTTAAGATCAAGTGCTATAAGAAAACCAGTGGAAAATGGAATTACATTGGTATTTACACACCGGACTTCCTTATCATTAAACGAAAAGATGGCGTTATCCATAAGGTTATTGTAGTGGAAACCAAGGGGCAGATTTATGCCAAAGATCCAGTCTTTAAAGATAAGAAGAATTTTATGGAAACAGAGTTTTCAAAACAGAATAATGCTGCGTATGGTTATGAACGTTTTGATTACCTGTATTTGGAAGATACGATGCCAGAGAAAGATAGATTGACACAGACACATCAAAAAATCTGTGAGTTTTTTAAGGAGAAAGCGTAATGAATGGAATTAGACCTACTGTAGGCATAGAGTTTGATGATAAATATACTAATGCAAAAAATAAATTGCTTGATTTTATTAAGGCATTAGACGAGTTGGATGACATACAAAAAGCAAAATTGGCACAAGAATTTATAACATCATATAGTATGGCAATTTCTTTTGAACAATTTGTAAGTTATATGAAAAATGGAGGAATCAAATAATGCCAATTAAATATGTACCGTTTATACCGGAGCCGGTGGAAGGACAGGCTGTGCTTGGTAATTTTAATAGAATATTGAGATACAAAGGCGCTGACGATGTTTCTATGACATTGCAACGTGGCATGCCTTTATATGAAATGGAAAAACAGGAAACTGTGGGCGAAAACTCCGATGGTAATATGGTTATTCGTGGAGAATGTGTTTCTGCCTGTGCTTATCTTAAAGAGCAAGGCATTCAAGTTGACCTTGTTTACATTGACCCACCATTTGCAAGTGGTGCCGATTACGCAAAGAAAGTATATATTCGTCGAAATCCGAAAGTAGCAGAAGTTATTGCACAGGCTGAACAAGAGCTGGATGTAGATGAATTGAAAGCTTTTGAAGAAAAGATGTATGGTGATGTATGGGATAAAGAAAAATATCTGAACTGGATGTACGAAAATCTTATGGCGATTAAATCGGTAATGAGTGAAAATGCGTCCATATATGTACATATTGATTGGCATATTGGGCATTATGTTAAGATTCTTCTCGATGAAGTGTTTGGTGAAGATAATTTTAGAAATGAAATTACTTGGGTAAGGACAGCTTCACATAATGATAGTAAGCAAAATTATAGTAGAGTTAAAGACAGTATATTTTTCTATTCTCGTTCAGAAGAGTATCCATTTAATATACAATACACACCTTATACAGAAGAGTACATTGCTGATGAATGGACAAAAGCACCTTCTGGACGATACTATAAATTTGAAAATATGCTTGATCCACAGAATAAAATGGCAGCTTACGATTTTCATGGCACAGTTGCACGTTGGAGAACAACGCCAGAAAAATTTGAAGAATTGTGGAATGCCCCTCAAACAGAAGTTCCCAATAGCCATGGCCGTGTAAGACTTGGAAAAAATGGAAAGCCTATCAAACGTTGCCGCATTGTGTTTATGGACGAACTTCCGGGAGTTCCTTTAAATGATAATTGGTCAGATATTGCGTATGTTGCAGGTCGATCTGCTGAGTCGGCAAATTATTCTACGCAAAAACCAGAAGCACTATTGAATAGAATTATCACATCTTCATCAAATGAAAATATGATAGTTGCAGATTTTTTTGGAGGTAGTGGTGTTACTGCAGCAGTGGCAAACAAACTGGCCAGAAAATTTATTCATTGTGATATTGGATTGAATTCTGTTCAGACAACCCGTGATCGTCTTGTCGCAGATGGGGCTGAATTCGATGTGCTGGAAATTAAAGATGGAGTTCAACTTTATCGTAATCCGGTTCAGACAATGGATAAAATTAAATTTTTGATTCCTGGCTTGAAAAATGAAGATTCTCTGGATTCTTTCTGGGAAGGTGCTATCTCTGATAGCAAGCTTGGTACAATTCCTGCTTACGTGCCAAATTTAATGGACAGCGCATCCAAACTTCTTGATAAAGTGACCATGAACCGTATTATTCATCAGGCGATTCCAGAATTGGATAATGACATTAAAAAGGTTATTGTTTACTATATCGACATTACTGATGAAGTGGAGATTATGAATTTCATCAAAGAAGATGACAGTACGACTGTAGAAATTGAATTGCGTGATCTTAAATCAATTCTTGATGATGTTGTCATTGGTGATTATGCAGAATTCCATGCAGAAGAAATTGCAGGCGGATATGCTGTTGCTATTGATAAATTTATGAGTGATCGTGTGTTGTCTAAAATTACAGAATTCAATCAGAAAGCATTCCTTAATTCTTCTGCGAAGAAACCGTATAAACCGATTGAAATCAGTGAAGAAGGCTTGGAACTTATTGAATTCCTTAGCCTGGATTGCACTGCGAACGGTGGTGAGTGGCATTCTGATAGTGAAATCAAGATTGATAAAAATGGCTATGTTATCGTAGACGGCAATAAAACCAAGGAGTTCTGGGATGGTTACATACGCAGCAAAAAGAAACCTCTCCGACTTAAAATTCGTAACATTTGTGGGGATGAAACTGTTTGGGAGGTGTAATCAATGGCTCAAAATGTGACATTATATAACCTTTTGATTTCTTGTCCAGGTGATATTAAGGAAGAAGTTACATTGATTGAATCTGCAGTAGATGAGTTTAATGAATTATATGCTGAAACTTTAGGAATCACAATAAAAACTCGCCATTGGAGTAAAAGTTCTTATGCTCAGTCTGGAGGAAAACCACAGGCATTACTTAACGAGCAGTTTGTAAATAAATGTGATGCAGCAGTTGCGATTTTCTGGACAAGATTTGGCTCACCTACTGATGAGTATGGTTCTGGAACAGAAGAAGAAATTGAAATTATGCTTCAATCTGGAAAACAAGTGTTTATGTATTTTTCGGATAAGCCTATCCCACCATCAAAAATAAATGGTGACGGCTATGAGAAAATACAAGCATTCCGTGACAAATATAAAGACAAAGGAATATATTTCACTTATTCATCCGACGAAGAATTTAAAAAGATGTTTTTTGCCCATCTTTCCATGCATTTTTTGACAGAAAAGAGGGTAAGTGAAACAGCCAATGAATATCGTTCTGAGTTAAAGTTATTAGGTATTGACGAAACTGGAAGATTGACTGAAGAAGCGGTGGTATGCCCATTCGTGTTAAATGCAGAGATTACCATGAAAGAATACATTACTTCGATTAAGAATATGTATCAGGAGATTTCTGATATGAATGTAGGTGGTAGATCTGTTACAGCTAATACTTTTTTTGCTGGATTTACAAGCCCTGTTGACATAGATGAAGATGAAAAAGAGTTTATTACTGCTGTGGCTGAACAGCTGGAGCGTAAGTTGTCCGATTCCTTTTTTGAACTTGGAAATTTAAACCAAGATACTTTAACATCAAATCTACTCAGTGGTCCTAAGTTGAATGGAACATCCGAAGAAAAGCAGAAATATTGGAAAATCAAAAGATTGCATGAAACTATTTCTAAAGCTTTGGAATGGGCTCCGGTTGAGAAAGCGTTTTCTGGAATGAATTGTATTAAATTAGCAATTCAGAATTGTGGTAAGGCCATTGACGAAGATGCTGAAATTATGTTTGAAGTTCCAAAAGAATCCTTGCTTACATTAGGTGAATTCCCTAAGTTTAATAATGCAGAGATAGGATATTTGCTTACAGATTGTGATATGAGTATTTTGTTCGGAATTGAAGGCACATCTGAATATATTGAATATTCAGAATCAGAGCAAAATGGAAGAACTTCGTATGGAGCACGTCCATATGGTTTGCCTGGATATGTTCCGGATTATAGTGATGATTTCACTGATGAGATAAAAGATGTGTTTTGTTATGGATTCTATTCAAGTGAAGATAAGTATATTGTAAAGCTTAAAGTAGATTATATAAAACATAATACAACTGTTGCTTTCCCGACAATCCTTTTTGTGAAAAATGAGATTGATGAGATACCATATAAAATCACATCTAAGAATAATCCGGATGTTGTTGAAGGATGTATAAAGGTTAAAAGTTAGGAAAGGAATACTACATGGAAAAGCCACAATACATCGATTGGATAGTTGAAGAAACTGGTATTGTAATTAAAGATGACATACCGTTAAAATGCTATAAAATTGATTATAAAGATGATGAAAGTATTCTTGATGACTGGGCATTGCACATTCGAAGAAATTACATAGAAGATACTGAACTTAAAGAAGACGCAGATGACAATGCAATGACTGTTGAACAGTATTTGCATGATTATGTAATTCCACAAAAAGGAGAAGAATTGGGAGCTACGGTACGTTCTGCAGACATAACAGAAATTTTAATTTCCGATTTATTAGAGTTTGTTCATCAGTATTCTGTTCCGAGATATAAATTGAAGAACAGATCCGGGAAAAACAATTCACAACAAGGAACTGATGTCATTGCATATAAGTACAAAAATGAAGATAAAACTCCAAATGATAAAGATGAATTGGTGGCAGCAGAAGTTAAAGCTACCCTCTCTAATATGGAGTACACACCAATCAAAAATGCAATTATCGATTCCAGAAAAGATGAACATCGATTAGCAAGATCAGTAAATTACTGCAGAAAGCGATTAAAAGAACTGGGCAAAATAGAAGAGGCAGAAGAGGTAAAGAGATTTTTATTTAAACCAGATAATAATTATCGTATTACATATGTAGCTGCAGGAGTTAGTAGTCGCGAAAACGTAGATGATGCCATAGAATTAGGTTTTTCTGGTGAAGAACTTGAAATTAGAAAAAATGAGCTGATTTTTTATGTACATGGTCAAAAGTTGATGGAATTGGCTCATAACATTTACCAGAGGTGTTGTAAATGATTTTTGGGAAAAATGCAGGTTTAATGTTAAAATATCAAAAAGCAAAGGCTAAAATGGTAGAATACGATGTTTCAAAGCAGGAGTATCCACATTTTCCGCTGAATTCTAATGAATTATCGTATCCAACAACTTATGTGCTGTCACGATACTCAGAATGCATTATAGAAAATAATCATGACGAATTAAAAGAGCTGGAGTTACTTTTGATTACAACTGCAGAATATTATGATTCAGCTTTTAAGTCCAAAGATAGACCAGAATATGATTGGGATTTTTTGCTATCTGGAGCATCTGCCTACTTCCTACGAAAGGATTTTGGTAGTGCTAAAGTGTTGGCAGCAAGAGTAGTTGATTTAATTGATGAGGAGCGATCTCCGCAGAAATTGTTGACGAATATCTATAATTATCTTCTGGGTGGAGTGTATTTGCCATATTTGAGAGTTATAGATACTTATGAGCGAATAAATAATTTTTTCTTGGATTACTTTGGAAAGGGTAAGTCTTTAGAAGCATTAAAGTCAAACTTATGGGTATATAGAAATGAAATATACGAGAATGGAGATCCAGATAGTATATTTTATGTAGATATATTAGTGGCAGTTATTATTGTGGCGTGCGAAAATTCGTCATGGAGTCTTTTGCCGAGTAGTTCAGGTATCTTGGATGAAGAATGGGAGTCATATCTACAAAGTAAGATGTCAATAAAGATGTTATGGCCAGCACAAAGATTAATAGCCGAAAAGGGATTGTTGCGTGGAGAAAGTTCTATCGTTCAACTTCCGACAGGGGTAGGCAAGACAAGAAGTATTGAACTAATTATTAGAGCAGCTTTTTTATCTGAACGAGCGAATATTGCTATTATAGTGGCACCATTAAGAGCGTTGTGCAACGAAATAACAATGGATATGTACAAAGCTTTTGGAAATGATGTCACGATAAATCAGTTTTCTGATGTACTTCAAAATGATTTCTGGAATTTGTTTTCTGAAGATATTAAACGGCAGATACTAATATGTACGCCAGAGAAACTGAGTTATGTATTACATCATGATCCGTTTTTCTTAAGTGCTATAGATTTATTTGTGTTTGATGAAGGTCATATGTTTGATGATGGAGGGAGAGGTGCAACATATGAGTTATTAGTAACACATATACGTCAGAACATAACGAGCGAACAGCAGTTGGTTTTGCTATCTGCGGTATTGCCAAATTCAGGGGATATTGCACAGTGGTTGTTTGAGGATAGAGGTTGTTTGGCGACAGATGATAGTATTGTATCTACACCTAAATCAATAGGATTTTCATCGACACAAAGGGATATTCATTTCTTTTCTGATGATAAATCAAATGAAGATTATTATATTCCCCGAATCCTTCGAGTTGAACAATTGAAGAAGTTACCCCGAGAAAGAAGTAATAAATACTTTCCAGATTTATCATTATCTACAGATGTGGCCATTTATAATGCAATAAAGTTGTGTCATAACGGCGGTGTTGCTATCTATCTTGGGCAGCAACGTTCAATGAAAACGGTATTTGAAAGAATTATAAATTTGGATAAGCGAAACTATGATTTGAAAGCATTAAAAGATAATACAAATCAAGCAGAGCTTTCCAAAATCAAGGGATTTATAGAAAGCTATTATGGTTCAGAGCACTATTATACGAAAGCAGCAGAATTGGGGGTTTTGCCTCATTCATCTAATCTTCAAAATGGAGTTAAGCTTGTTGTTGAACATGCATTGAAGAATAAATATGTTTCTTGCGTAGTGTGTACATCGACGCTTGCACAGGGGGTGAATATCCCGATAAAATATTTATTGGTCACCAGCATTCGAAACGGATTGAAATTAGTAAAAGCTCGAGATTTTCAAAACTTGATGGGTAGAACAGCACGAGCAGGTATATACACAGAAGGAAGTATTATTATTACGGATTGCAAAATATACGACAACCGTACCAACTGGAAAAATGGTGGAAGATATTTATGGAATGATTGTGTGAAGCTATTTGATACAAAATTGACAGAACCTTGTGGCAGTTCTATTCTTTCGTTAGTCCAGGATTTTAACATAGATTATGATGTGACCGTAAGTGGTGAGAAATTTATTGATATAGTGATAGATCACCTTGACGAAAGAGATTTCTTGCTTGATTACGCAAAGAAGTTAGAAAAAGCATACTTAAAAGTCAATCCCAAAAGAACACAAAATCTGATTGTGCAGGAAATATTATTGCGTCAGGATATTATATCAAATATAGAAAATTATTTGTGTTTAGTACGTTCCGCAGAAACATTGGTCAATGATAGTAAGAAAAGTGCTGTGGATATTTGTACAAATACATTGGCGTATGCTATGGCAACAGAAAAAGAGAAAGAATTACTGATTAAAGTTTTTCAGAAGATAGAAGAGAATATTCAACAATATTCTGTTGAAAAATTGAGCAGATATTCTAATGCAATGTCAGGAATAGGTTTGTCTTCTCTAATAGAGGAATGGATTGTTCAGAATGAACTTACAGAGAAGATATATACAGAAACAGAACTATTATACGTTATTACAGAATTGTATCTGCAAATCTGTGGAGACTTTAGATACCAAGAGCATATACAAAGCATTTGTAAAAAATGGATTGATGGACAGACTCCAATGGAAATTAACAACAAAGAAACTATTGGAATTGCAGAAGTAGAATCATTATGTAATAAAAGAATCTCATATGAAATGAATTTTCTTATCGGCAATATCTGTGATCTGATAGAAGTTGACGGAGAAAATGAGGAGCAAGTTGATCAAAGGAACATCTTGACATTGTTACAAAAGAAAGTAAAATATGGCGTTCCCAATATGACAGCAATTTCTATTTGTGAGAGTGTTTTTAATGATCGTCTATTAGCTATAGAATTAGCTCAAATTTTATCTGATGCGAATATTGGAACGGATAAGATACTTAATATGTTGAAAGCTCATAGTGAAGAAATCTTTAGTTGTCTTGATTCGTATCCGGAATATTTCAAGGATAGATTATCTGTGTTGATGAAATAAAGGTAGCATACTGTATTTACAGATTGCTGAATGTGCATTAAAAATAGATATTTCTTTTACACAAGAAATTAGAAATAGCAGATCTGTCAATTTGGTGAGGATGACACTTGGGTACAATGTCCATCAGATATTCCAAAAGATTAAGTATTAAAACAAGTGAACTTCCGGCGAAAGAGTGTATAATCGTACAATTTAAACGAAAAAAGCCTCATGATCATGAACGAAAAAGAAAGCATAATTTATTAGGCTATAGAATGGCTTATGTGAATTGAATGATGACTGATGATTCTGGTGTCGAAAGTAAAAATAATGCAATGACATTATGGATAAATACATGTTGTCTTCCATAAAATCAATTCTATGTTAAAAACATATAGTCTAGACAGCTACTTTTTAAGCTATCATTTGAAAGACATACAATATATAGGCTCAAATGGCGAAAGTGCCCATTTGGGCCTATTATTGTATGAATTCATGTGTTACAACCAGAGCAAGATCCACCCGTGTATTACAGTATTGTCATTTTGACAATTTTGTATTACTTACGAGTAGCGGACTTGATGGGGATTACGTTCCCATACCCACGTGAAAATATAATTGCAAGCAATTACATTTTAGCAGACACGCAAGCGTTTCTGAGTAAGCGTCACAGACAACAAAATAATGAAATTTTGATAAGGCATTCACCTGGAATAGGTGGGTGTTTTTTTGCTTTTAAGTATTCAATTAATCGAAAAAATAAAAAAATTCATCAGGGGGCTGTAAAAGTGCCTCTCAGCGTTTCGTTTTATGTAAGGGTGTTTTTGACAGGAAAAAATAAAAATTTTTTCATCAAGAGCCTGTATTTATGCCCTTCATCTTTTGAATATGTGTAAGGACATTTTTGAGCCGGTATAAAAATGATTTTTACAACAGTTAGAAACAGAAACGAGGCGAGAAAAGAATGAAATATGAATACATGAAGGAGTCAGAGCAGATGCTTCAGTACTTCCAGTTTCCGAAGTTTTTGCTAAAACTGCGCATTTCCCAAACTGCGAAATTTCTTTATATGATTTTGTATGACCGGGCACGGATATCGAGAAAGAATAGCTGGATAGATAAGTATGGAAATGTTTATCTGATTTTTCCAATAGAAGAATTGTCTGTTCAAATCGATAAATGCAAATCTTCTGTAAAAACAGCGTTGAAGGAATTAGATGATGTAGGACTATTGGTTCGCAGATCCGGTGGATTTTCAAAACCCAATCATTTATATGTAAAAATTCCATCTGATGAGATCGGTTTACAGACGGTTGACAATAAGGCGGTTGAAAAGATGGCTGTAATAGAGTCGGAAAAGCACCCATCATCTGGTCGTAAAAATGGCTGTGCAGGAGTCAGAAATGTGGCACCTAGTAAAGTAACTGAGAAAAATAAAAGAAATAAATATCATGAAGTAAATTATTGCTATGGGGAAGGAGAGAGTTTGTGATGAGAGAAGAAGATACTGTATGTGTAGGCAGTGATGGTTTGCGATACTGTAAAGTCTGTGGGGAAGCGAAAGAAGCTTTTTTCCCTGAGGGCGGTTTTATGGGGATGAAGAAACATTCCAGGCAATGTGCTTGTGACAGAAAAGCATATGAAGAAGAACAAAAATATTTTAAAGACAAAGAACACCGGGAATTAGTCAACAGAAATACAAGCATCTGTTTTGATGAGAGCAGAATGGAAGAGTGGACATTTGAGAATGCAGATATGTCAGATGCGGTAATGCATAAGGCAAAAAATTATGTTGATAACTGGGATGAAATGAAAAGAAATCATATTGGTTGTTTGTTTTGGGGACCGGTTGGTACCGGGAAAAGTTATATTGCCGGGTGCATTGCCAATGAACTTCTTAAGCAGGAAGTAACGGTGAAGATGACAAATTTCAATACCATTATCGATGATATATTTCCACTGGCAGACAAAACGGAATATATCAATGCATTGGCTTCTTACCAGCTTTTGATTATTGATGATCTTGGAGTGGAACGAAATTCAGAATATGCGTTAGGAATTATTTTTAGCGTCATAGACCGAAGGATCCGTTCAGGACGACCATTGATCATCACGACCAATCTTCCGCTGAAAGAAATAAAAAACGAGACCATGTTAGATAAAAGACGTATCTATGATCGTATTTTGGAAATGTGTACACCCATGTATGTTGGAGGCACAAGCAAACGAGAAGCGATTGCAAGTATGAAAATGGAGAAAGCGAAAACCTTGTTGAATACAAACCGAGGGGAGGAGGAATGCGAATGAATCATACAGAAAAAACAGTACCTGTTTGGAAGAAATATTCTTTAAATGTTTCCGAAGCAGCAGAATATTACGGAATTGGAGAAAAGAGATTAAGGCAGATTGCAGGTGAAAATGAGGGAGCGGATTTCATTTTGGAAGTAGGTTCTCATATACGGTTCAAAAGAAAATTATTTGAAGATTATCTGGATACAGCCAGTACAGTTTAAGTAACAGAATAGAAGAAATAGTAATGAAAATAATGTTCATTTTATCTTAGCGAAGGGAAGGTCTTGTGGTATAATGAAGAAACCGAGACGGTCTTCCAAGTTAAATGAATATTTAATGAAGGAGACGAAATATTATGAGTGAAAAAAGGAGAGATCATAGAGGACGTATATTACACAATGGAGAAATACAGTTATCTGATGGCAGATATCGATTTAAGTATGTCGATGAGATGGGAAAGGAGCGCTGCGTATATAGCTGGCGCTTAGACCATAATGATGCAACTCCGAAAGGAAAGCGCCGTACTTTGTCGCTTCGAGAGATGGAGAAGAAAATCCAGGCGGACCATTTCGAGCAGATTGCAACAAATGGCGGAAATATGACGGTACTGAAGCTGGTTGAAAAATATACATCAACAAAAACCGGTGTCAGACCTACTACAGTTGCAGGATACGGAACAGTTATCAATTTATTGAAGAAAGATCCATTTGGAAAAAGAAGGATTGATAGGGTTCGGATTTCAGATGCAAAATGTTGGCTGATACATCTTCAGCAGGTAGAAAAGAAAAGCTATAGTTCCATACATTCGATCCGAGGAGTTCTTCGTCCGGCATTTCAGTTGGCGGTGGATGATGACCTGATCAGGAAAAATCCATTTCAGTTTCAGCTAATGGAAGTGGTTGTGAATGACAGTGTGACAAGAGAGGCAATCAGCAGAGCAGAGGAACGTAAGTTTCTACGATTTGTGAAGGAGGATCCTCATTTTTGCAGGTATTATGAGGGAATCTACATATTGTTTAAAACAGGTCTTCGTATCTCGGAATTTTGTGGTTTGACGATTTCTGATATTGATTTCAAGGAGCATGCAATCAACATCGATCATCAATTGCAGAAAAAATCAAAAATCGGATATTATATTCAAGAGACTAAAACAACCAGCGGAACGAGAAAGATACCTATGACTGCGGATGTAGAGGAATGCTTTCGGAAAATAATAGAAAAACGGAACCCGCCCAAAGCAGAACCTATGGTGGATGGAAAAAGTGGATTCTTATATTTTGATAAAAATGAGAGTATCTGTTATTCTCTGCATTGGGAGCATTATTTTCAACATATCATTCAGAAGTATAATAATACTTATAAAGTACAGATGCCTGTCATTACACCGCATGTATGTCGGCATACCTATTGCTCAAATATGGCAAAATCCGGAATGAATCCAAAAGCATTGCAATATTTGATGGGCCACTCAGAGATCAGCGTAACGCTGAATACATATACGCATGTAAATCTTGAGGATGCCAGGGAAGAGGTTGCCCGGATTCAGGTTGTGTAATTACGATTTTTAATTGAAAATAGCAAGGTGTAAAATAGAAAAACATACACCTTATTTTACACCTTTTGCTGACGATATTATGCGAAAATAAACCAGATTATGCCAGAAAGCAAAAAATTACAAAGGCTTACAAAGCCCGAAATACCAAGAAAAACTAAGAAATGCGAGGTTATGCAACAATGATAAAAGTGCTTTTTATCTGCCACGGCAGGAGTCAGAGAATGAGGTTCTTGGCGGCCTTTAGCGGCTGAAATGCGGCAAATCGGGGCAGGAGAGTCAGAGGGGGACTACGGATTTACTACTATTGAGAAATTTAAAACTAGGATTGTAATAGTAATGGCTTGGAAAGTAGAAAATGCTTTTCAGGCTTTTATTTTGGTAATGGGAAGGGGAGATTGTCGAATGAAGAGAGTACGCTATTGTAAACTGTCGAAGTAAGATATATAATGTTAAAAAAGAGCGGAAAAGGAGAGGTGGATATGCACTCCTATCGGATTAATATTGATAAGAAAGTGTTAAGATTATTGGGAGCCCAATTATACGGTGATACACCGAGTATAATTGCTGAATTGGTACAGAATGCATATGATGCGGATGCAAAAGCAGTTTGGATAACAATAAATACAATAGGTGAAATTACAATTACTGTTCAAGACAATGGAATTGGCATGACTCCTGATGAGGTTAATTCTCGGTTTTTGAATATAGGTCAGGATCGACGTAGCGCTTATCCTGAGTCCCCATCTGGGAGAAAAGTGCTTGGACGGAAAGGGATAGGAAAATTAGCAGTATTTTCCTTAGCAAAAGTAGTAGATGTATATTCAAAAACCGCAAAGGATACAGCTGCTTGCAGATTAGACTTTGATGCTATAACATTACACAATGAAGACCCTATCGCATTGGATGAGAATTCCGTAATATTTGAAAAAGAGTTTCTTTCTGAAAGTGGAACAGGGACAAAAATAGTTTTAAGAAATATTCAGAAGGATGTGTCGAGGAGTCTTAATTACATAATTAATCGTTTGTTAAGAACTTTTGATGTGAACTCAGATGATTTCAAAGTATTTGTGCGAAAAAATACTGATGCTTTTAAGGAATTGTCGCGAAAAGAGTTGGATTTTTTCGCATATATGGATACTATTATTACTTTTGGAGAGGAGTTTGCTCCTAAAATTGATTTGATTCTAAAAAATAGTATTTTAAATCGATACAAATACACAAAAAGATATGAGGATTTATGTGACGAAAAAAGATTTCAAATTATGCCGTATGAAATAGATGTACTGGATAAAAATGGTCAACCAGTAAAAAGAAATTTTTATTTTAATGGATGGATTGGTACAATTCATGAGAGACCATCATTTAAAAAATTTGTCGCAGAAACTTACGAAGAAGGAGGAAATGCAAAGTTCGAAGTCTCTTTAACAGATAATCGTGTAACAGTATTTTCAAGGGGGAAAATAGGTGAATTTGATATTTTGCCAAAGACACAAACGAACAGAATTGCTGATGCATATGTGATTGGAGAGATATATGCCGACATATTTGAAGAAGATGACTTGGCGGATATGGCGATAAGTAACAGACGTGGTTATGATGAAACGGATCAAAGATATGTTCAATTGGTTCGTATTATTACAGAAGTGATTTCCTTTATTACTAGACGAAAAGAAGAAATACAAAAAACAAAAAAGCATGATGCAGAGTTGCAGGAAGCAGATAAAATTAAATCAGAGTTTTTAGGAAAAGCACCAAAAACACAAAAAACGATAAAGCAAAAATTAACACCTGAAGAGCAACAAGATTTTCAGTCAGAACTTTTTCAGTTTGGACGTGCTTTAAATTTATCTAATGAAACAAAGAAAATTTTTATTAGTCATAAGACTGAATGTGCTATTTTCGGAAAATTTTTGGTGCGATGTTTTGAATTAGTAGGAATGGATGTAAAGAAAAATATTATATTTACTTCAATGCCTGAGTTAGGTGTTCCGCACGGGCGAGACATTTATGATTATTTGAAAGATTGCTTTAGGGATGATTTATATGTGATATTTTTATTTAGCCGTTCTTTTTATAACTCAAATGTTTGTATCGCCGAAACCGGAGCTGCGTGGGCAACAAATAAAAAATATAGCAATGTTGTAATAGATATGGGATTTGGGGGAATAGATAAACCCATAAATAATAGTCAAATCGGAGTGTCGTTAAGCGATTTGACAGATCCAGATTTACATTATAATTTAAAATGTTTAATAAAAAATGCTCTGGAGGTAATAGAATTTTCTCCATTACCTAATGATAGTGTTATTGAAAGTGCGATTGCGTCTTCGTTAAAAGAATATGCGCCGCAAATGAAAGTTCCGCCCTATATGCCACAGAGAAAATACTTGGCAACCCCGATTTGCCCGAAATGTTCTAGTCAAATGGAGCTTTCTATGAATGATGCGGGAGAACTTGTGTATACTTGTATAGCTCGTAACTGTAAATATACTAATTTGGCAGAAATAAATTAAGAAACAAGGTTCCCGGTTATTTACGATGGGAACCTTGTTCGTATTCAGCATATAATTTAACAGCACGTTTTAGTTGAGAACGGATAGACCTTGTTAACTTTTTAAATGTTTCTTTTTCTTCAAGGCTTTCTAAATATTCCTTTTCAGTCAGATTTTGAAAAGATAAAAGCCGATTACATCTTGCAAGATGAGAGATGACATCTTTAGCGGCCAATTGAGTATAATGGTGTTCTTGTTGCAACCAATTAATAAATTCAATCGACTGGTTTTGAGTATCTTGCTTTATAAACGAAAGTAAAGAACGAGCAACATGATTTGACAAATTAACAGGTACAGCATTTCCAATCATTTGCTCTGCAATCATTTGATTATTGCCAAAGTCAAAAGAGAGAGGAAAAGTTTGTAATAAAGCACGTTCTTGGGTTGTCAAGGCTCGTATATTATCATTATCAGGATCCGCGGCATCATTTGGATGTTTTTTGTATTCTGGTGGCTTCGGACGATTTACTCCTCTGATTGTGGGAGATGGTTCATCCACAGAGAAAATGGCACGTCTTGAATATGATCTAGGGTGTCTATAGTAATAGTCGAAAAGTAAATCATAATTATTCTGATTGAAATATGTCCTAATGCTTAATGGTAATACACTCTGGTTTGCGGCAAGGTATGTATCTAAAAAACCGTCTTCTTCATTTAATGCACCAATACAGAAAAACCGTTTTCTTTTTTGAGGAACACCACATTTACTGGCATCAAGTACTTGTTCGGTTAAACCATACCCAGCTTTTTTAAATATGATTTTGGCATCATTGTAGGCAATGCTGGACTTTGCACGAGAGACATTTTCCATAACAAAATATTGAGGCCGGACACTATTAATAATTTTTGCAAATGATATTGTTAAGCTGGCACGGTTACCTTCTTTACGTTTCCCAGCACTTGAAAAGTCTTGACAGGGAGGCCCTCCAATTATTATATCGGGATTAAGAGGGCGTATTTCTTTTAGTGCAAGATTCTTTTTAGAAAGATCTAAATAATGTGCTTCGTGCTTAAAATTATTTGTATAACAGTTTAATGCGGCTTCCCAACAATCAAAGGCACCAACAATTTCATAACCAGCGCGTTGGAAACCAAGGGATAGACCGCCGCATCCACAGAATAAATCTACAGTTTTCATTTATTGCTCCTTTGTATATCTTCCAGTCAATTTTAGCATTGAACTCCAAAGGCGTCAACAATTATGTAATCAGTATAAGCAAATGTATAATGGGGCAATTTCCTTCATCTGTGCATGTGGAGACAGTAGTATTGATGTCAAAAGTCAAAGAATAAGATAGCGAAAAAGTGTAGAAAACAAGGGATTTCCGGGAGCCGGGGCTTGTCAGAGGACAGGTTCGGGTTCCCGGATTTTTTCGTTTTATGGGTAAGTGGGAATTGGTCTACGGTGGAAAATAGCGGAGAGTTGAGTGGTTGATTTTGATATTGGGGGTGTTGAGTTGACAGGTTGGATAAATGGTATGTTGAGTTGACAGCTTGATTAAAAGGGGGAAAAAGAGAAGCACATCTTTCCCGGTAATGGGATTGATGTGCTTCAAATGGCATCCATCAGTTCAAGAAGGATTTGTTTTTGCCTATCTGTCAGAGTACTCCATTTTGAAAAAAGTATCTGCTGGTCTTTGGTCAGCTGCGCTTCTTCACCCTCAGCAAAGAACTGAGCCAGTGTGATACCAAATGCCCGACATACTGCCTCCAGTGTCGGCAGCGTAGGAGCGTTATTTCTGTTAAACATATTTGTAACTGTTGAGTGGGAAAGATTTGATTCTTTTGCCAGACGGTAGTCTGTCCATTTCCGCTCTTCCATTAATTCTTTTATGCGTCTTTGCGCATCCATATCATCACCTACCTATCTGTATCTATTCTAAGTCCCAGAAAGGTGTTATAATAGTCACAATCGGTAGCTATGATATTTCCCGAAAAGGGCTTATGCAGTTATAGTATTGTAGATGATGGAAATGCTATTCACAAAAGACTGGAGGTAGAATAATGCAGGAGCATATTTTTGAAAGAATGGCAAGAGAGAGAAACATTTCAGTTGAGGAAATGCGGGCAATAATTTCCGATAGAATTGAAAAGGGGTGGAATGATAAAGATCCGGTCAAACGGGAGCAATGGAGAAAAATTCCCTGTGCTGGAGAGGTGCCAACACCAGATGAATGGCTGAACTATGTGGTAAAGAAGATAAAAGATGATGGTCAAGAAGGCTTATTACGGAAATATTTAATTTGGTAGTTATATTTTGAATGCCATACATCTGATTGTAGTGAATCGCCAGCTCATGCAGGAGCATGGTTGACAGCTCGAAGGTGGGGGCAAGGTACTCGGCGCAGAGATTGGTTTCCGGATACTCCTTGCTGCTGGAATTCCATATCTCGTTTATAATGCACCAACCATGTGCCCCGTGCCTTCGTCTGGCGATACAGTGATGGCTGGGTGGCCCAGCCGCCTTCGTAAAATTGTCTCGTTGAACAGGTCGAACATTTCTTCGTTTTTATCGTTTCAGATATTTGTAGTATAAGTGCGTCTTCCATAAATATATGTTTTATTTCTGCGAGTCATAGCTTACATACTACAATGGAAAAGCAAGGATCTTCTCAAAAACTCAAACTATTTTAAGTGCGCATACTTGACAGAACATAAAGCATTTGTTATACTCCATACAGACCGATGGTCTGTATGGAGGTGTGGGATGGCAAGAAACAAATACCCGGAGGAAACCGTGAAGCTGATTTTAGATGTTGCCACCCATCTGTTTGTTGAAAAAGGATATGACGCAACATCTTTGCAGGACATCATCAACGAAACAAATCTTTCAAAAGGCGCAATCTACCATCACTTTTCGTCCAAAGAAGAAATTTTTGAAGCGATCTTTCACCGTATAGGGGAAGAAAACACAAGTGCTTTGGCAAAAGTACGGGATGATAAATCCTTGAACGGGCTGGAAAAGTTGCGGGCAATCTTTAAGGCTGCTTTGTTTAACTCTAACCAAAGTCTAATGCTGACCGTTACGCCCTGCTTACTGGATAACCCGCGCTTTTTGGCGATGCAGATTGCCCAGCTCTATCAGATTGTTGCTCCTAAGTTCATCCAGCCGATCTTACAGCAGGGGATTGACGACGGTTCCATTCAGGCGACAAATCCCGGCGAACTGGCAGAGGCCATCATGGTATTGTCGAATGTATGGCTCAATCCGCTGGTTAGTATGACGGATGAAGCGGGGATGCGTAATCGTTGCGAAACATTCAATGACCTGTTACAAGGCGTTGGCATCAACCAGTTTTTGGACGATGAAATGATAGAGGGCTATATTAGCTACTGCAAGTCCCAGCACACGGCCTAACTCCCTAAAATGAGCTGCTCTCAATGAGCAGTTTATTTTAGACATATACCAAACCGACGGTCGGTTTAATATCGAGATAATGGAGGTATTTTATGCAGACAAAACTTTTCAGGCGTGATTTTACTCTCGTCGTGATCGGCCAGATCATTTCCCTTTTCGGCAATGCCATCTTGCGATTTGCCTTGCCGCTGTATCTGTTGAGAGAAACAGGTTCGTCAACGCTATTTGGTGTTGTGACCGCCTGTTCCTTTGCTCCGATGGTCATTCTTTCAATGGTCGGCGGCGTACTGGCTGACCGTGTGAACAAGCGTAACATTATGGTAGGGCTGGACTTCTCTACGGCAGGCCTTTTTTTTCTGGTTTTCTTTTTTCCCACTCAAAAG
>OAXJ01000722.1_pt1 | contig 30848 bp, 25 predicted proteins | sample 1517241 | NCBI WGS metagenome assembly OAXJ01 (sample SAMEA2580293, study PRJEB22360) | human gut metagenome | biome: human gut; feature: human-associated habitat; material: faeces | place: Denmark | collected 2008/2010 | reverse complement strand
CAGGTTTCTTTTCTCTTGCCATAATAAAAGGCCTCCTTATGATAAAATATTTTACTATAGAAGACCTTCTAAAACATTATTTACAGAAAAAGTTTCACATTCTCTTGTATAATCCTTTTGAGTTTTTCATAGTCTCTCATATATAGAACAAGGGTGTCACAAAATTATCTAATTGGATAATTTTGCGACACCTTCTCATAACTGTTATTGATCGTTTTTAATCTCGCTCTTTTATGTATATTAGTCCTGATTTCTTGTCACTCTTTCTACATACTCTTTTACATAGTTCTTGTACTTTTCTCTCCGGTACATCTTTGCTTTCCAAAAATCTATCCGCTCTGAACTATCTAAATTTAAAATTGCAATTCCTAAATTCCTATTTTCTTTATTATCATGGGAGAGAATCCGATTATAATACCGCTAATCAGTTTTGTTGCGTCCGATTCTGTTATCGCCATGTATATTCCCGATATAATTCCCGAAATGACACACGCCAACATATAGGGGTGATTTTCCCATATATAACTTATTGTTGCTTTCGCCAAAATGATATAAGGGTTATTTTGCTTCATTTCGCACCTCCTTCATAGATTTATCATAACATAGTTTTATTTATAAATCCATGAGTCATTCTTTTTTCTCTTTCTTAAAGATCATCCGTTTTATTTTGTAGTTATGTATCTTTGTAAATATAATCCGCGCAAAGTTTATTTTTTCTCTGTCTCTTTCTGCGTGGTTTTTGGCTTTTTCTTTCAAAATACTTGACAAATTCTGTATGTAAAATTTCTTTTAGTTCTTTTGGCAGCATATCTGATTTTTAGCAGTATTTGTAGCAATGATGTTCGCATTAAATGTGTGTGGGGAAAAACAGAGTTGAATAAGTTACAGAGAGAATGGAAAGGCAGAGATGATTGAAGAGGTTGAAAGTGTGTTTTATGAGTGTCTGATTCAACTCTTGTTTGAAAAATTTGAGGAGAGGTAAGGGGATGTTTTCAGAAGGAAAGATTTTATCGGAAATATGGATTTACAAAACATCTTATTTAACATTGGAAATACCTGAGTATCAGTAAATAAAAAGCTCTATCAAAAAGAATATTAGTTAATAGTCTTCTAACAACATATTGATCATCTCGTTTCTTTTTTTAGATAGTCAGTTAAAATCTCTTTTTCAATACATTTCATGCAGGAATGTGGATACGGTAAGCGGGATTGCGCCTATCATTTACATAAAATGACAACTGTGATAGAATAGAAACAATTCGATTTGAAAATTAAAGAATGTTTTATCATATGTTAGGGGGCGTTTGTATTGGACAGCAAGCATTTTTCAACTTTGATCAATGATTTTAAGCCTGGGATTTTCGGGGCGTTAAATGAGAAGAAAGAAGAGCTTTTGAAAGAAGGAAGAAAAGTATACAATCTTTCTGTAGGAACGCCGGATTTTGAGCCTCCATTGCATGTAATGAAAGCGATGGAGGAGGCGTGCAAAGATCCGAATAATTATAAATATTCATTGGCAGATATGCCGGAATTATTGGAAGCGGTGCAGTACCGATATGAGAAACGTTTTGGGGTGCATGTAGAAAAGGATGAGATTATGTCTGTTTACGGTTCTCAGGAAGCAATGGCTCATATCGGTATGGTATTTTGTGATCCGGACAATGTGATTCTTGTTCCGAATCCGGGATATCCGATGTTTGAGATGAGCGGAATCCTCGCGAAAGCGAACGTAGAATATTATACGATTGAGGAAGAGAACGGATACCTGCCGGATCTGGATAGTATTCCCGAGGAAGTTTTAAAGAAAACGAAGTACATGATTGTTTCATATCCGCTCAATCCGGTCTGTGTATGTGCTCCGGATGAGTTTTATGAGAAATTGATCGCTTTTGCGAAAAAGAATGAGATTGTAATTCTGCATGATAATGCGTATTCAGATATTACATATGGAGACAAGCCGGGAAAATCATTCCTTTCGTTTGAAGGGGCAAAAGACGTCGGAGTAGAATTCTATTCTCTTTCTAAGTCTTATAATCTGACCGGAGCAAGAATTTCTTTTGTTGTAGGTAATAAAGAAATTATCAGTAAATTTCGTCTTTTACGGTCACAGATTGATTATGGTATTTTTTATCCGGTACAGTATGCTGCAATCGCGGCATTGATCGGACCGGACGATTTTATTGAGGAGCAGAGGCGGCAGTATGCGTCTCGCAATAAAACATTGTGCGGAGGACTTCGGAGAATCGGCTGGGATGTCAGAGACAGTCAGGGAACGATGTTTGTTTGGGCGAAGATACCGGAAGGGTATGCATCGTCTGTGGATTTTTGTATGAAGCTTATGGAGCGAACAGGCGTTATCGTTACCCCGGGAAGCGCTTTTGGAAGCAATGGAGAAGGGTATGTCAGAATGGCGCTTGTAGTAAATGAAAGTGTCATTGAGGAAATTGTAGATGTTTTGGATGCGTCTGGAATTTTCAAAAAGAACAGCATTAAGGAGTCAGATATATGAAAAGAATAGCAAGATTTGAAAAGGTAAGTTTCGGACAATTTTCAGATGGCTGGGATGATACATTTCAGGCAATAGAAAAGGGAGAAAATAAAGATCAAAGCAAAGAAACACTTAAGGAAATTTACGATCGGATCAAGCTGCCTCGACGTGCAACGGCAGGAAGTGCGGGATATGACTTTTTTGCTCCGGTTGACATTATACTGAATCCGGGAGAAACGATTAAAATTCCGACAGGCATCAGGGTTTGGATGGAACCGGAATGGGTGTTAAAATGTTATCCGAGAAGCGGACTTGGGTTTAAGTTTCGTCTGCAACTGAATAATACGGTTGGAATTATTGACAGTGATTATTATAATTCGGATAATGAAGGCCATATTTTTGCAAAACTGACAAACGACAGTAATGAAGAAAAAACAGTTCAGATCAAAGCCGGAGAGGGCTTTATGCAGGGGATTTTTGTGGAATATGGGATTACCGTTGACGATGCTGCAACTGATGTGAGAAATGGAGGATTCGGAAGCACGACAAAATAAAACACGGCTCTGACATTTAGGGCAGAGAATAAAAGTGGATCAGGGGGATGTTTTTTCGGCTTACAAAAATGTAAGAGTCTCCCGGTGAAACGTAAGCTAAAAGGATGGAAGAAAGCGGATAGATTTTATATATTGAATATGCAGCGGGGAAATGCTTTTACGAAAGAGGAGGATACGTTTCAGATGAAAATAATAAAAAGACTGCTTTCTTTTATTTTTTTATGTGTAATCATTGCAGGGGGAGTTCTTGGATATAAAGGCTATGAGGAGTATAAAAAGGCTCTGTCAGAAGAAAGTGTGAAAGAGATGGCTGCAAGAATTGAAGAGCAGCCGAATTATACGACGATAGATGAATTGCCGCAGACTTATATTGATGCTGTTTTGTCAGTGGAAGATAAACGGTTTTATGACCATTTCGGGGTCGATCCGATTGCGGTTGGAAGAGCCTTTTTTAATGATGTCAAAGCGGGAGCTTATGTAGAAGGCGGCAGCACGATCACCCAGCAGCTTGCAAAAAATCAGTATTTTACGCAGGATAAGAAGATCGTACGGAAAGTGGCGGAAATGTTTATGGCGTTTAAGATCGAGTCCGAGCTTGACAAAGATACGATTTTTGAGTTGTATGTAAATTCTATTTTCTTTGGAAATGGATATTATTGCGTGGCGGATGCCTCAAACGGCTATTTTGGTAAAGTTCCGTCGGAGATGAATTTTGACGAATGTACCCTTCTTGCCGGAGTGCCGAATGCTCCGACAAACTATAATCCTACAGCCAGTCCCGAACTTGCACGGCAGAGACAGAAACAGGTCATCGAGAAAATGAAAAAAGCCGGATATCTTGAAGAATCCGTTGATTAGCATGGTAAACCGTTATAGCGTAAAAAGAAATAATATATTAAAAAGCCGATCGAATAAAAAAATAAAAAAAGGGTATTCTAACCATAGAAAATGTACTGTCGGTATCCGGCAGAAAAAAGGGGAAGTTTCTATGGTAGAAAAAAATACGAAAAAGTTAAACAGTTCATTTGAAGAAAATATAAGATATATGAATGAGATTCTTCCGGTTAAGGAAAGTTTTGATATTATCAGAAGGGAGATCATAATAGGCGGAAAGGCGTCTGTGTTCTATTACATTGATGGATTTATAAAAGATGAAGCAATGTTAAAGATCATGGACTCCTTTCTTTCTGTATCCGAACAGGATATGCCGAAAGATGCAGAAATGTTTATTCAGAAACATGTTCCTTATGTGGAAGTAGAAATCTTGGAAGATTTTGATCAGGTGATCCGCAACGTCCTTTCCGGTCCTGCCTGCCTGTTTATTGATGGATATAAGGAATGTATTGCTCTTGACTGCAGGACATATCCGGCGAGAGGAGTCGATGAACCCGATAAGGATAAATCGCTTCGCGGATCAAGAGACGGATTTGTAGAAACAATCGTATTTAACACAGCTCTGATGCGGAGAAGGATTCGTGATCCGCATCTTGTTATGGAGATGACGGAGGCAGGGCAGTCTTCGCGTACAGATATTGCGATTTGTTACATGAAAGACAGAGTGGATAAGGAACTTTTACAAAACTTAAAGAAAAGGATTGAAACATTGGAATTAAATGATCTGCGGATGAATCAGCAAAGCCTTGCAGAAGCTCTTTTTAAACGAAAATGGTTTAATCCTTTTCCTAAATTTAAATATACAGAGCGTCCGGATACGGCAGCGGCATGTCTTTTTGAAGGGAAAGTTGTAATTCTTGTAGATAATTCTCCGTCGGCAATGATCCTTCCTACTTCGATTTTTGATATGATAGAGGAAGCAAATGATTATTATTTTCCGACAGTAACAGGAATGTATTTAAAGATTACAAGAACGCTGATCACAGTTGCAACGGTATTTTTTACACCATTATATTTATTATTTATGCAGAATATTGAATGGTTGCCTGAAGTGTTTCGTTTTGTAGAGGTGCAGGATACAGTAAATATTCCGCTTGTCTTTCAGTTTATTATTTTAGAATTGTCGATTGACGGACTTCGTCTGGCGGCAATGAATACCCCGACAATGTTGAGTACGCCTCTTAGCGTGATTGCGGGTATTGTGATGGGCGAATTTTCGGTACAGTCCGGTTGGTTCAACAGTGAGGTGATGCTGTACATGGCGTTTGTAGCTGTGGCAAATTATACACAGCCTAATTTTGAATTAGGATACGCGCTAAAATTTATGCGTCTTCTTCTTTTGGTTTTGACGGCATGTTTCAATCTGTATGGATTTATAATTGGGTGTATTTTGGTGTTTTGTTTCCTTGTATTTAATAAGACATTATCAGGACGAAATTATATGAATGTAAAATTAAATTGATTTTCGGTTTTTGCGGCAGACAAGTTTTTGTGTATGGAAGAACTGTTATTACAAATTTTAATTTTTGTTAAAAAATTTTGCGTAATGTCTAAAAAAATGGTATTATATGTAAATATAAGAATACAGAAATTATCTGTATTCTGATATTTGTACAGGAGGCATACAAAAATGAGAGATTATGTGATTACAGTAAACAGCACGGTTGATGTGCCGAAATTATGGTTGGAAGAAAGACATGTTCCGGTTGTTGCATTAAAATATACGATTGACGGAGAAACCTATACAGATATGGAAGGATTGACTGCAAAAGAGTTTTTTGAGAAACTCCGCGAGGGGAAGATGTCTGTTACTTCGCAAGTGAATCCGGAAGAGGCTATGGAAGCATTAGAACCATTTGTGAAAGAAGGAAAGGATATTTTACATCTCGGGTTTTCGTCCGGTTTAAGCGGAACTTTAAACAGTATGCGTCTTGCAGGGGAGATGTTGGAAGAAAAATATCCTGAGGCAAAAGTTATCGTAGTCGATACGCTTTGTGCCTGCATGGGAGAGGCTCTACTATTACACAAAGCGCTGCAGAAAAAGGCGGAAGGCAAGACGATAGAAGAAGTTGCAAAGTGGACAGAAGAAAATAAACTTCATATTTGCCATAATGTGACGGTGGATGATCTGAATCATCTTCATAGAGGAGGTCGTGTATCTAAAACAACGGCAGTTCTCGGAACGCTTGTCCAGATCAAACCGATCATTCATATGGATAATGAAGGAAAATTACAGGTGATCGGAAAAGAAAGAGGACGTAAAAAATCTTTGAATAAAATTGTAGATATGGCAGTAAAACAGTCAGAAGGCTGGGAGAATGATTTGATTATGATTACTCACGGAGACTGTATCGAAGATGCGGAATATGTGGCGCAACTTGTACGTGAGAAGATGGGTGTTGAAAATATTTTGATCAACAATATCGGAACAGTGATAGGAAGTCATACAGGTCCGGGTGTAGTAGCTGTGTTCTGTATGGGAAATGAAAGATAGGAATCTTATTTTTGATCTGTAAAATATTTGTGTGTTTTGTTTGGAAAACAGCAAAAAAGATGATGAAAGAGCAGGAAAGAAAGGAATGCTGCCATGGGATGCATTCCTTTCTTTCCTGCCTTTTTATCTTGTAGAATATATTATTCGGCAAGTTCTCCCCATTTTTCGTACAATTCTTCAAGACGGAGTTCGTTCTTAGTTCGCTCGGTTGAAAGTTCCTGACATTTCACGGAGTTAGAATATACTTCTTCCAACGTCATTTGAAAATCAATTTCTCCGTTTCTGTTTTCGAGAAGTGCGATTTCATCTTCTGTTTTTTTGAGTTCGCTTTTTCTCTTTCGTTCTTTTGCCTGCTGTTCTTTTTGTTCTTGCCAGCTCAATTTGGAATCTGATAAAAAAGCTCCATCGGCAGGAACTGTTTCACTGCCGTTTTGAGAAGTGGAAACTTGCCTCTGTATCTGACTTGAGGCGTAAGTTTGCGTCAGTTCATCCTTTTTTTCGAGATAGTAGTCATAATTTCCGATATAATTTACAAAAGTCTGATTGACAAGTTCCAGTATTCTGGAAGCAGTACTGTTGATAAAGTAACGGTCATGGGAAACGTAGAGGATCGTTCCGGTGTAATTGTTCAGGGCTTCTTCAAGTATCTCCTTCGAGGCGATGTCAAGGTGGTTTGTAGGTTCGTCAAGAATTAGGAAATTTGCTTCGGAAAGCATAAGTTTTGCAAGTGATACTCTTCCTTTTTCGCCGCCGCTTAATGAACGGATTACTTGGAATACTTCATCTCCCGTAAATTGGAATGCAGCCAATGTATTTCGAATCTCTGTATTAGTAAGATGAGGGTAGTCGTCGGATATTTCCTCAAATATCGTTTTATCATCATGAAGAACATGATGTTCCTGATCGTAATAGCCGATCTGTACTTTGGCTCCGAGAGTGAAAGAGCCATTGTCGGCTTTGATCACTTGATTTAATATCTTTAGAAGCGTTGTCTTTCCTGTTCCGTTATCTCCTATGACAGCTACATGCTCCCCGCGTTTGATCTCAAAACTGACATCTTGAAAAAGGAGTTGGGTATCAAACTGTTTTGAAAGATGCTCAACTGTCAGTACATCGTTTCCGCTGACACAGTACGGTTCCAGAGAAAAATGCATTTCCCGGACTGCCTCTTGAGGTTTATCTACAATGGTGATTTTTTCTAATAATTTTTCACGGCTTTCTGCCCGGCGGATGGATTTTTCCCTATTGAAAGAGCGAAGTTTTTCGATTACTGCCTGTTGATGTTTGATTTCACGCTGCTGATTGAAATATTCTTTTAGTTTCGCATCACGGATCTGCTGTTTTTTTTCAGAGTAGGCGCGGTAATTTCCCATATACATAGAAAGAGCGCCGTTTTCAATTTCAATTACTTTTGTAACTACTCGATTCAAGAAAAAGCGATCGTGAGATACGATGAATACAGCGCCGTTATAGTTCATTAAATAAGTTTCAAGCCATGAGATCGAATTTAAATCTAAATGGTTTGTAGGCTCGTCGAGGAGCAGGATGTCGGGATCGGTAAGAAGAAGTTTCCCGAGGGCGACACGGGTTTTCTGTCCACCGGATAAAGTATCTGTTTTTTTTGAAAATTCTTCTTCGGTAAATCCAAGTCCTTTTAACACACCGATAATCTCACTTTCACACGCATATCCGTTTTGAGATTCAAATTGCGACTGAAGGCGGTTGTATGTTTCGAGACGGGCATTTAATTCCTCTCCGGATAATGATTGTAGTTCGTGTTCGATTGAGCGAAGCTGTTGTTCCATTTCGATGATGTCTGCTTTGGCAGATCGAAGTTCTTCGTAAATGGTACCGTTTGGAATCAGGTTTTGATGTTGGGCAAGATAACCGATTGAGCGGCCTTTTGCAAGGATTATTTCTCCTCCGTCAGAAGGTTCTTCTCCGATGATCATTTTGAAGATTGTTGATTTTCCGGCGCCGTTTACCCCGACAAGAGCTGCTTTTTCACGTTCCTCTATATGAAAAGATCCGGTATCGACAATGATTCGGTCTCCGAATGATTTTTTAAGATTATGACATGCAAGTATCATGATATAATTCCTCTTTCATAATAACGATTATAGTAATGGTCTGTTTTCCAATCTATTATAGCTGAATGTCCTGTAAATAAAAAGTAAAAATTGACATAATATTAACTATTTTATATAATGGAACGGAAGTGTCGGCACGTCCGACGTGTGAAACAATATAGATACAAGCGCGAGTATAGACGGCGCGGTGGAAAGGTGATAAACGTGGAGCGTAGAAAAATATCCAGAGCGGTAATTTCAAGACTGCCGAGATATTATCGGTATTTGGGAGATCTGCTTGAAATCGGGGTCGAGAGGATCTCTTCCAATGATCTGAGTAAGAAGATGAATGTAACGGCGTCTCAGATTCGTCAAGATTTAAACAATTTCGGCGGATTCGGACAGCAGGGGTATGGATATAATGTGAAGTATCTTTATACAGAGATCGGCAAGATATTGGGACTTGATAAAACGCATAATTTTATTATTATCGGAGCGGGAAATTTGGGACAGGCGCTCGCAAATTATGCTTCTTTTGAGAGGAGCGGCTTTGTTTTGAAAAGTCTGTTCGATGTAAATCCACGTTTTGAGGGAATGGCAATTCGGGGAATCGAAGTGCGCATGATGGATGAACTGGTAGATTTTTTGAAAAATAATGACATAGAGATCGCCGCACTGACGATTCCGAAGTCAAAAGCGATTGAAGTTGCGGATCTTCTCGTTGCGAATGGAATCAAGGCTATATGGAATTTTGCACATACAGATTTAAACCTTCCGAAAGATGTGATTGTGGAAAGTGTACATCTTTCAGACAGTCTTATGAAATTGTCTTATAATATCAGTCAGCGAGAAGGCGGACAGAAAAAATAGATACTTGAAGACAGAACCCCGCAGGAAACTGCGGGCGTTCCCATTTAAACAGCATAATAAAGGCGGTGAGATCAATGAGATATCTTCCCAATGGAGCGCAGATGAAAGCGGCAGATACATATACGATTGAAAAAGTAGGGATTCCGTCACTCGTATTGATGGAAAGGGCTGCGCTTGAAATAGTTAGAGTTTTGAAAGACAGAGGAGTAGATTTTTCAGATACACTTGTTGTATGTGGAAGCGGAAATAACGGCGGAGACGGATTTGCGGCTGCACGTATATTGAAGGAATATGGTTTTTGTGCAGAAGTATTATTTGTAGGGCAAGATGCGTCTATGAGCGAGGAATGCCGGACGCAGAAGCAAATTGCAGAACGGCTGGGCATTTCTGTGTTCACAGATTTTCCTAAAAAGGAATATACTGTTATAATTGACGCTGTGTTTGGCGTAGGATTGAGCAGGACTATTGAGGGCAGGTACCATACTGTAATTGAATGGATGAATGATAAGAAGTGTGAAAAAGCAGCGATCGACATTCCATCCGGCATATGTGCGGAGAGCGGCAGAGTTTTGGGAATTGCATTTCGTGCAGATATTACAGTTTCTATGGAGTGTGTGAAGTTGGGATGCGAATTATTTCCGGGGAAACTGTATGCCGGGGAAACAGTATCAGTTCCGATCGGAATCGATCTTTCTTTTTTTGAAAAAAACAAAGATGTATGTATTACATATGATCCGGAAGATATTCCTTTGCTTTTGCCAAAACGAGCAGCGGATTCTCACAAAGGAGATTATGGAAAAATTTTAATGATTACCGGGAGTAAAGGAATGGCGGGCGCCGCGTATTTGTCGGCAAAGGCCGCATATGCGGTCGGCGCCGGACTTGTTCAGATTTATACGGCGGAAGAAAACAGGACTGTTTTACAGGAATTGCTCCCTGAAGCAATTATATCGTGCTATAACGAAACGGCCGGAAAGCCTGATGATAAAGAACTGGAAAAATTGATTCAATGGGCAGATGTTATATGCATCGGATGCGGACTTGGAACAAGTGTGTTTGCGAGCCGGCTTTTGAAAAAGACGATGGAAATATTAAGAGAAAATGGCAGTGAAGAAGAAAAACTCCGGTCTTGTCCGTGTATTATCGATGCAGACGGACTAAATCTTCTCAGTATGGATATGGAACAGCTGCAGGGAGTTCCCAATGTGATTTTGACTCCGCATATGAAAGAAATGTCAAGATTGATCAATAAAGAGATCCCTCAGATTGCAGAATGTCGTTTTTCTGTCGTGAAAGAATTTACGGAACAATATCAGGTTGTATGTGCGTTAAAAGACAGCAGAACTGTCGTTATGAAGGAAGGACATCATCCTTTTTTGAATCTCGCGGGAAACAGCGCCATGGCAAAAGCAGGATCGGGGGATGTTCTTGCCGGAATGATCTCAGGGCTTGCTGCTCAGAAAACAGATATTTTCGACGCTGTATCGGCAGGGGTATATTTTCATGCATGCGGCGGAGATGAAGCAAGAAAAAAGAAAGGGAGTTACAGTGTTTTAGCAAGAGATCTGATCGATGGGATAGGGCAATGTTTGAAGAATGCGGAAGAAAGGCTTTGACAGATCAAAAAGAGAAACAGATGAGTGATATAAGGAGTAAGGACATGGATCAACATAATCGGGTATGCGCGCAGATTGATCTGGACGCAATCGCTTATAATATGGAACAGATGAAAGATCAAATCGGAAAAGAGGCGCGTCTGATCGCTGTAATCAAGACGGACGGATATGGGCATGGCGCTGTTCCGATTGCGCGGATGTTTGAAACATTTTCATATGTATGGGGGTATGCCGTCGCCTGTATTGAAGAAGCGGTGTCTCTTCGGAAAGAAGGAATTAAAAAACCGATCCTTGTACTTGGCTGTGTTTTTCCGGATCAATATGAAACGATGATAAAAAACGAGATCCGTGCGGCTGTCTACACAAAAGAGATGGCGGAAGGGATGTCAGACGAAGCGGTTCGCCAGGGGAAAAATGCTTATTTCCACATTAAGATCGATACCGGAATGGGACGGATAGGATTTCCTGTAAATAGCGAAAGTGTAAATTTGATCGAGGAGATCAGTAAACTTCCGAATATACATATGGAAGGGTTATTTACTCATTTTGCCAAAGCAGATGAAAAAGAAAAATCATATACGTTAAAGCAGCATGAACGTTTTTTGTGGATGAAGGAACAGTTGGAAAAACGGAATGTAGATATTACGTATTATGACTGTGATAACAGCGCCGGAATCATTGATTTTCCTAATTTGAAGCATGATCTTGCAAGAGCAGGCATTTCTACATATGGAATGTATCCGTCAGACGAAGTGCAAAAGAGCAATGTTCATCTGAAACCGGCTCTTTCATTGATCAGTCATATTACATTTGTGAAAGAAGTAGAGGCAGGAACACCGATTAGCTACGGGGGAACATTTGTTGCTCCGGAAAAGATGAAAATTGCCACGATCCCGGTCGGATACGGAGACGGATATCCACGTTCTCTTTCTAATAAAGGCAGTGTGCTTATCAGAGGAAAGCGGGCAAAAATCGTAGGAAGAGTATGTATGGACCAGTTCATGGTAGATGTGACCGATATACCGGGGGCGGCATTTATGGATCGGGTTGTTTTGATCGGAAAAGACGGAAAAGATGAAATAACAGTAGAGGAATTGTCAAAATTAAGCGGAAGATTTAACTATGAATTTGTCTGTTGTCTCGGAAAACGGATTCCGAGGGTTTACACAGGCGGTGATTTTGATCTGATGAAGTAATTGTTTGGTGAATACATCCGATGACAAAGGGAATACTGATAAATGAACATGACCGGGAGGTTATGAGGAGAATATTAGTATGAAATCGGAGAGTGAAAAATTTGATGATCAGACGCGGAGACATTTTTTATGCCGACTTAAGTCCTGTTGTCGGTTCGGAACAGGGAGGGGTAAGACCTGTTCTTGTCATACAGAATAATGTCGGAAACAGACATAGTCCGACTGTGATCTGTGCGGCGATTACATCAAAGATGAATAAGGCGAAGCTGCCGACTCATATAGAGATCAGTACAAGAGATTATAAAATCGTAAAAAATTCTGTTATATTGCTAGAACAGATTCGTACGATCGATAAGCAGCGGCTGAAAGAATATGTCTGTCATATAGACAGCGCAATGATGCAGAAAGTAGATAAAGCAATAAGGATCAGTCTTGAAATTGCTACATAGACTGTTCTGACTTCTTTACAGAAGATCAAAAGAGTGATAAAATTGTAAAGCAAAATGTGCGGTTGAGCGAAACGGACTGTACAAGAGAAAAAGAAGAGGAGAAAATTTATATGTCTGGACATTCAAAGTTTGCAAATATTAAACATAAGAAAGAAAAAAACGATGCGGCTAAGGGAAAGATTTTTACAAAGATCGGAAGAGAACTTGCTGTGGCGGTAAAAGAAGGCGGCGGACCGGATCCGGCAAATAACAGTCGTTTGCGCGATGTTATTGCAAAGGCAAAGTCGAATAATATGCCGAATGATACGATCGAGAGAAATATTAAAAAAGCAGCAGGCGAAGGAGCGGGCGATAATTACGAGCATATTACATATGAAGGATATGGTCCGAACGGAACGGCAATCATCGTAAAAACATTGACAGATAATAAAAACCGGACAGCTTCAAATGTACGCAACGCGTTTACAAAAGGAAGTGGAAACGTAGGCACGCCAGGTTGTGTATCATTTATGTTTGATGAGAAAGGCCAGATTTTTGTGGCAAAAGAAGACTGCAGCATGGATGCGGATGAACTGATGATGCTTGCACTGGATGCGGGAGCGGAAGATTTCGCGGAAGAAGAGGAAAGTTTTGAAATTTTGACAGATCCGGCTGCATTTAGTGAAGTGCGTCTGAAATTAGAAGAGGCGGGAATTGTAATGGCAGGAGCGGAAGTTACGATGATCCCTCAGACTTATGTCGATTTGACAAGTGAAGAGGATATTAAAAATATCCAGAAAACATTAGATCTTCTCGAAGAAGACGATGATGTCCAGGACGTATATCATAACTGGAATGAATAGGCGATTCAGGGAATGCAGGCATACAAACAGGAAAAACGCAGGAGGACAAAGAAGATGAGCGATTACAGAATCGAAACAAAATGTATACAGTCGGGATATGAACCCGGAAACGGAGAAGCAAGAGTACTTCCGATTTATCAGAGCACTACATTTCGTTATACGAGCAGCGAGCAGATGGGAAGACTGTTTGATCTTGAAGAGTCGGGATATTTTTATACGCGTCTTCAAAATCCGACGAACGATGCGGTTGCTGCCAAAATATGCGATCTTGAAGGCGGATATGCGGGGATGCTGACATCTTCCGGACAAGCGGCGAATTTCTATGCAATTATGAACATTGCGGAACAGGGAGACCATATCGTATGCGCGTCGGCTTTGTATGGCGGTACATATAATCTTTATGCTCATACAATTAAAAAAATGGGCGTAGATGCTACATTTGTAGATCCGGATTGTTCTGAGGAAGAACTGGAGGCTGCATTTAGAGAAAACACAAAAGCGGTGTTTGGAGAGTCGATTGCCAATCCGGCTCTTGTTGTTCTTGATTTTCAAAAATTTGCAAGTGCGGCGCACAGACACGGAGTTCCGTTTATTGTGGATAATACGTTTGCAACACCGATTAACTGCCGTCCGTTTGAGTGGGGAGCAGATATTGTTACCCACTCTACAACAAAATATATGGATGGCCATGCGGCGTGTGTCGGAGGTGCGATCATTGACAGTGGCAATTTTGACTGGAATGCCCATGCAGATAAATTTCCGGGACTTACGACACCGGATAAGACATATCACGGAATTGTATATACAGAAAAATTCGGAAAAGGCGCTTATATTACAAAGGCAACAGCTCAGCTTATGAGAGACCTTGGTTCCATTCAGGCGCCGCAAAATGCATTTTTACTGAATATCGGACTTGAAACGCTTCACTTAAGAGTGCCAAGACATTGTGAGAATGCGTTGAAAGTTGCAAAGTATTTGAAAGGACATGATAAAGTAGCTTGGGTAAGTTATCCGTCGTTGGAAGGAGATAAGTATTATGATCTGGCACAGAAATATATGCCAAACGGTACGTGCGGAGTGCTGACATTCGGTCTGAAAGGCGGAAGAGAAGCAGCTGTGGAAATGATGGATAAATTGAAAATGGTAGCAATCGTAACCCATGTGGCGGACGCAAGAAGCTGTGTGCTTCACCCGGCAAGCCATACTCATCGTCAGATGAACGAGCAGGAGTTGAAAGAGGCGGGAGTTCAGCCGGATTTGATCCGTTTCAGTGTAGGAATCGAGAACGCCGAAGATATTATTGCCGATGTAGAGCAGGCATTAAAATAATTCTTAAAAAATGGTATGGATGTATACAATTTACATCTGTGCCATTTTTTGTATAGACGACGAGTGAAAGTTTGTTCCCCACCTATACTTTGGTGACTGCCTACAATTCTGAAATGTGTTTTTTGGAAAATTGTTTCCTCCAAAACTGCATAAAATATCTCGATTTTTTTCATACTGATTTTAAAGATATCGGATATCTTTTGATACGAATATTTTTTGCGGTATGAAGGAGGAGGCAAAATGGCTGAAGAGCAGCAAAAAAGAGAAGACGAAAATAACGAGATCAAAGAAATGGGAACTCTTAATATGAAAGAGAGCGGTTCGAAATACGGAATTCAATTACTGACGATCATAGGGGAAATCGAAGGTCATGACAGTGTTTCAGGAAACACGAAAGCAACGAAATACGAACATCTTCTTCCGAGACTTGCACAGATAGAAGAAGATGATGAAACAGACGGAGTTTTAATTTTATTAAATACGCTTGGAGGCGATGTGGAAGCCGGACTGGCAATAGCTGAAATGATCGCATCTTTAAGCAAGCCTACGGTGTCGCTCGTACTTGGGGGAAGTCATTCAATTGGAGGCCCGTTGGCTGTGTCGGCAGATTATTCCTTTATTGTGCCGACGGGTACGATGATCGTTCATCCTGTGCGTTCTACCGGAATGTTTATCGGAGTGATGCAAAGTTATCGAAATATGGAAAAAACGCAGGATCGTATTACAAAATTCATTGCGTCTCATTCTAACATCACTCAGGATCGGCTTTTAGAATTAATGCTTGATTCTTCGCAGCTTGTAAAAGATGTAGGAACAATGCTTGAAGGAGAGCAGGCAGTAAAGGAAGGGATGATAGATGAGGTCGGAGGAATCAAAGAGGCTTTTGCAAAGCTTCACTCATTGATCGACAAAGAGAAAGAGAAACAAGAGAAAAATTTGATGACATGATTTTCAAATGATGATATACTAAATATAGTATGTTTAATTACCAAGGGGGAATTATATGGCTTCCAAGACTACAAAAGGAAGAAAAAATACAAGATCAAAGAAAAAGACGAGAACGAAAGCGAAAAGCAGCAATGCAAAAAATACAGAACTTGCGGGGGAAATTACGATACTTGTTATATTGACAGTGTGCATTCTGCTTGTTTTGAGTAATTTTGGTATTGGCGGAATTGCGGGGGAGGCAGTTTCTTCTGTACTATTTGGTTTGTTTGGATATATGGCATATGTATTGCCGTTTCTTGTTTTTGCGGCCGCCGCTTTTTTTATTTCAAACAGAGGAAATACACATGCTTATATAAAAATCGCGGCAGGAGTATTTTTGTTCTTATTTTTGACGGCAATACTGGAATTGATATTTAATTCTTATACGCCGGGAACAAAACTGATTTCATACTATACTGCTGCCAGTGAGCATCATAATGCCGGAGGTTTGACCGGAGGCTGTATGATTAGTATGCTCTGCCCTTTGATCGGGAAGATAGGAACATATGTTGTCTTAGTTGTTTTATCGGTGATATGCATCATATTGATTACAGAAAAATCATTGTTAGCTCCGATCGGCCGAAAAAGTAAAAGAGCATATGAGGATGTGCGAAGGAAACGTCAGGAGACGGCAGTTTTAAGAGCAAAGCAAAAGGAAGAGTCAAAAACACTGTCTGAGAGTCGGAAATCGGGACAATCTTTGAAAAAAGAAGAAAACGAGCCGGAGAAAAGGATCGATCATAAAGTGTCCGGTGTTTCATTTGCAACGACTCTTATGTCTGAAGCAGAAATACCGAAAAAAGGCAGAAGGAAGAATAAATCGCCGGATGTGTGCGAATTGATACCTGATAACGAAGCATTTGTCATTAATCGTGAAGAACCTTTTATGGAAGCAGAACCTATTCGGCAAGAGGGGAAAGAACAGCAGTATGAGGCTTTGCAGCAGACAGATACATTCACGCCTTTAGAAGAAAAGGCAGAAGAGGATCTTCAGAATCAGAAAAATACGTCAGGAAGAAAAAACAAAAAAGAAGATTCCCAAGCAGTGGCAAGGGAAACTCAGAACGTGGCCGATGCGGTGAGAATAGAAGAGCAGAAGGAACATCCTGTTTATCATACACCTCCGATCAGTCTTCTGAAAAAAGGAAGGAAAGCCGGTGGAGATTCAGATGCGCATCTTAGAGCTACGGCGCTTAAGTTAGAGCAGACATTACGCAATTTCGGAGTTGGCGTACATGTGACGAATGCAAGTTGTGGACCGTCCGTTACAAGATATGAACTGCAGCCGGAGCAAGGGGTGAAAGTAAGTAAGATTGTCGGTCTTTCAGATGACATTAAATTAAATCTTGCAGTGGCGGATCTTCGTATCGAAGCTCCGATTCCGGGAAAAGCGGCAGTGGGAATTGAAGTGCCGAACAGTGAGAATACAGCGGTTATGCTTCGTGATCTTTTGGAATCAAAAGAATTTCAGGCAAGCGCTTCTCCCATTTCGTTTGCGGTCGGAAAAGATATTGCGGGAAAAGTAGTCGTTTCGGATATTGCGAAGATGCCGCACCTTCTTGTGGCAGGAGCAACCGGATCGGGAAAATCAGTTTGTATCAATACGTTGATCATGAGTATTATCTACAAAGCGGATCCGGAAGAAGTCAAACTGATCTTAGTCGATCCGAAAGTTGTGGAGTTGAGCGTATATAACGGGATTCCGCATCTGATGATCCCTGTTGTAACAGATCCGAAAAAAGCGGCAGGTGCTTTGAACTGGGCTGTAGCAGAGATGGAGAAGCGTTATAAACTGTTTGCTGATTATAACGTGCGTGATCTGAAGGGATTTAATGAAAAGATAGAACAAGGTCAGACAGGAGAGGATATTCAGAAAAAGCTTCCTCAGATCGTAATTATTATTGATGAGCTGGCAGACCTTATGATGGTTGCTCCGGGAGAGGTAGAAGGTGCTATTTGTCGTCTTGCACAGCTTGCGCGGGCGGCAGGACTGCATTTGATCCTTGCGACACAAAGACCATCTGTCAATGTCATTACCGGTCTTATTAAAGCAAATATGCCCTCTCGTATTGCATTTTCGGTTTCGTCAGGTGTTGACTCAAGAACAATTATAGATATGAATGGCGCGGAAAAACTGCTCGGTAAAGGGGATATGCTTTTTTATCCGTCAGGATATCCGAAACCCGTTCGTGTGCAAGGTTCATTCGTATCAGATAAAGAAGTTCAAAATGTAGTCGATTATCTGATCAATCACAGTGAAAGAGTTTCTTATAATAATGAACTGGAAGAGCATATGGTCACTAATATTGTGTCATCGGGAAATGGAATGCAGGCAGGTGAAAACGGTGATGACCGTGATACATATTTTATAGAGGCCGGAAAGCTTATTATAGAAAAAGAAAAAGCATCTATCGGAATGCTTCAGAGAATGTTTAAAATCGGGTTTAACCGGGCGGCAAGGATTATGGATCAGCTTGCCCAAGCCGGAGTTGTAGGTCCTGAAGAAGGAACAAAACCGAGAAAAGTATTAATGACAAAGGAAGAGTTTGAAAACTATTTACAAAAGGGAAATTAGGAGGTAGAAAATGAAGACAGATATTCAGATCGCACAGGAAGCAAAAATGGAACACATCAAGGATGTGGCGGCACGGGCAGGAATTGAGGAGAACGAGCTGGAGTTTTACGGAAAGTATAAAGCAAAACTTTCAGATGAGTTATGGGAGAAGATTAAAGATCGTGAAGACGGAAAGCTTGTTCTTGTGACAGCCATTAATCCAACTCCGGCAGGCGAAGGCAAGACGACAACATCTGTCGGTTTAGGTCAGGCAATGGCGAAATTGAATAAAAATGCGATTATTGCACTTCGAGAACCATCTTTAGGACCTTGTTTCGGAATCAAAGGCGGAGCGGCAGGCGGCGGCTATTCGCAGGTTGTGCCGATGGAAGATCTGAATCTTCATTTTACGGGAGATTTTCATGCAATCACGTCGGCAAATAACTTGCTTGCGGCGATGCTTGACAATCACATTCAGCAGGGAAATGAACTTCAGATCGACCCGAGACAGGTTGTATGGAAACGCTGTCTGGATATGAATGATCGTGTGCTGAGAAACATTGTTGTAGGACTTGGAAATAAGATGGATGGAATGGTGCGGGAAGATCATTTTGTTATTACAGTTGCGTCTGAAATTATGGCGATTCTTTGCCTTGCAGATGATCTTGCGGATTTAAGAGCTCGCCTGGGCAGAATCATTGTAGCGTATAATTTTGCGGGAGAGCCGGTGACAGCAGATGACCTGCATGCAACAGGGGCGATGACCGCTTTGTTGAAAGATGCGGTGAAACCAAACCTTATTCAGACACTTGAACATACACCTGCGCTTGTACATGGCGGACCGTTTGCAAATATCGCGCATGGATGCAACAGTGTGCGCGCAACAAAGATGGCGCTGAAATTAAGTGATATTACGATTACAGAAGCGGGATTCGGAGCAGATCTCGGAGCAGAGAAATTCTTCGATATCAAATGTCGTATGGCAGATGTCAAACCGGATGCAGTTGTTTTGGTTGCAACTGTACGAGCTTTGAAGTATAATGGTGGGGTTGCGAAAGCAGATTTAGCGGAAGAAAATCTGGATGCACTCGCAAAAGGAATTGTAAATCTTGAAAAACATATCGAAAATATACAAAAATATAAGGTTCCTGTTATTGTAACGTTAAATTCTTTTGTTACAGATACAGATGCGGAAAATGAATTTATCCGCAGGTTCTGCGAAGAAAGAGGCTGTGAATTTGCTTTGTCCGAAGTATGGGAAAAAGGTGGAGAAGGCGGTATTGCACTTGCCGAAAAAGTATTGGATACATTGGAAAACAAAAAATCAGACTTTGAACTTCTTTACGAAGATTCCCTTTCTTTAGAAGAAAAGATCGAGAAAATCGCCAAAGAAATTTACGGAGCAGACGGTGTCGTATATGAGCCGGCAGCAAAAAAACAGATTGCAAAGATCGAATCATTGGGATTCGGAAGTTTTCCGGTATGTATGGCAAAGAATCAGTACTCTTTGTCTGATGATGCAAAAAAACTCGGAAGACCGCACGGCTTTGACATCCACATCCGCGAAGTATATGTAAGTGCCGGAGCAGGATTTGTAGTTGCGCTGACAGGTGCGGTTATGACGATGCCGGGACTGCCGAAAGTTCCGGCTGCAAACGGAATCGATGTTACGGAAGACGGAACGATAACAGGCTTGTTTTAAAGGAGAAATAAATGCCATACATTATTGATGGAAAAGCAATCTCAAAACAGATTAAAGATGAGTTGCGCGACGAAGTAGAAAAATTAACAGAGGCAGGCATAAATGCCTGCCTTGCAGTGATACAGGTGGGAAATGACCCTGCTTCAACTGTATATGTGAATAATAAAAAGAAAGCATGCGCGTATGTCGGGATCAATTCCCGGTCATATGAACTGCCGGAGGATACATCGGAACAAACATTGTTGGATCTTGTACAGAAATTGAATGAAGATCCGGAAGTAAACGGCATTCTTGTGCAGCTTCCGCTGCCGAAACAGATCGATGAGGACAAGGTTATCCGTACAATTTCTCCGGATAAAGATGTGGATGGCTTTCATCCGGTAAGTGTGGGAAGACTCTGGATCGGAGAGAAAGGTTTTTTGTCATGTACTCCTGTAGGAGTGATCCAACTTTTGAAACGATCGGGAATTGAGATTGAAGGAAAAGAATGTGTGATCATCGGCAGAAGCAATATTGTAGGAAAGCCGATGGCGGCTCTTTTGCTCAGAGAAAATGCAACTGTAACAGTTGCCCATTCAAAAACAAAAGATTTGAAGAGTATTGCCAAAAGGGCGGATATCTTGATTGTAGCGATCGGTAAAGCAAAATTTATTACAAAAGATTATATAAAAGAAGGAGCTGTTGTCATCGATGTAGGAATGCATAGAGATGAACAGAATCATCTCTGCGGAGATGTGGACTGTGAAGATGTATCTTCGGTCGTTTCGGCAATCACTCCGGTGCCGGGCGGCGTCGGACCGATGACGATCGCCATGTTGATGAATAATTGTGTGGAAACAATACGCGGTCGGGAGGAAAGAGCATGAAATGCGTGCATTGCGGAGCAAATATTCCTGATGATCAAATGATCTGCCCCGTATGTGGAGCCGAAGTACAGATTGTTCCCGATTATAACCCGCTGGATGATGTACTTGCAAGAGAAGTAAGAGGGTCGGTTGAAAGAGCAACACGACAGATACGGACAGATGATATCAGAAGATACAGAAGAGAAGATCTGACAAAAAATATTAATTCTACCCGTGTTTTAAGCGAGGACGAGATGGAGCGTATTCGCTCAAACCGGAGAAAAAGTACAAATAATACTGAAAGAAATTCGGCAGAACTGCGCCGACAACGTCAAGCCCGGCAGCAAAAACGTCTGGAAGCGGCGAAAAGAAAGAGGAGAAGGCTTTTGCTTACACTGGCGGCAGTTGTTATATTGATCGGATTTGGTATTTATGTGGCATATCAGAATTCTTATACAGGAATGCTGAAAAAAGGGTACCGTGCAGTTAATGAGAAAGAATATATGGCGGCAGAAAAATATTTCGATCGTGCGATCATAAAAGATAAGTCAAGACCGGATGCATATGTAGGTCTTGCGGAAATTTATCTGGATCAAAATGATACAGACGGTGCGGAAGATGTTTATTTGAGCGCGATTGAAACACAGCCCACAAACGAAAAATTGTATCAGGCAGCAATCGATTTTTATATGGAGACAAAACAGCCTGAAAAGGTGGCATCTCTTCTTGAAGACTGTGAAGATGATAACGTATTGGCTTCGGTGTCCGAATATGTTTGTGAAGCTCCTGAATTTAAACCCGAAGAGGGAACATACAAAGAGGTTCAGGAGATTACGATCAGTTCGGATACGGAAGGTGAAATCTATTATACGACGGACGGAACAGATCCGACTGCGAAGACAGGGAAAAAATATAAAGAACCTATCTTACTGGAAAAAGAAGGAACAACGGAGATTCGCGCTATTGTTGTAAATATGAAAGGGATTCCGAGCGGAGTGATATCTCAGACATATACGATTGAATTTCCCATTGCAGATGCCCCTGCGGTGACACCGTCTACCGGCCGATATACAGATCCTCAGAAGATTACGATCACAGTACCTGACGGATATACTGCTTATTATACGACAGACGGATCTGAACCGACAGCTTCATCGGAAAAATATACAGGACCGATCGATATGCCGGCGAATACAACGACTACATTTAACGCTGTTCTCATCAATAACCGAAATGGAAAAGCGACGGAAGTGACAACGCGAAGCTACATTACAACAGCAGAATAGAGTATGTGAAAAACAACCGTGATATTATGTGAAAGTTACATATGTTTTATGCAATTTTTACAAATTCAGGGTTGTTTTTTTGAATTAAAAGAGTTATAATATTTATGTTAAGAAAATAACAATATTCAAATAAAGGAGATGTCGGAAATGAGCAGATTTTGTTTACCAAGAGACATTTATCATGGAAAAGGATGTCTTGAAGAGTTGAAAAACCTGAAAGGAAAAAAAGCAATCCTCGTAGTAGGCGGAGGATCTATGAAACGTCAGGGATTTCTTGACAGAGCAGTTGGATATTTAAAAGAAGCGGGAATGGAAGTGCAGTTGTTTGAAGGCGTAGAACCGGATCCGTCAGTTGAGACAGTTATGAAAGGCGCAGAAGCCATGAGAGCATTTGAGCCGGACTGGATTGTATCTATGGGTGGAGGCTCACCGATTGATGCGGCAAAGGCAATGTGGGCATTTTATGAGTACCCGGATACAACATTTGAAGAATTATGTACACCGTTTAACTTTCCGGAGCTGAGACAGAAAGCAAAATTCTGTGCAATTCCGTCTACATCGGGAACAGCGACTGAAGTTACGGCGTTTTCTGTCATTACAAACTATCAGACAGGCGTAAAATATCCGTTGGCTGACTTTAATATCACTCCGGATGTTGCGATTGTCGATCCGGATCTTGTCGCAGGTCTTCCGGTAAAACAGGTTGCATATACAGGTATGGATGCGCTGACACATGCGATTGAAGCATATGTTTCCACATTAAACGGACCGTTTACAGATCCATTGGCGCTGCAGGCGATCGAGATGGTATTGGATTATCTTCCGGCATCATATAACTGCAATATGGATGCAAGAGAACAGATGCATTACGCACAGTGTCTGGCAGGAATGGCATTTTCAAACGCACTTCTTGGAATTGTACATTCTATGGCACATAAGACAGGCGCAGCTTTCTCCACAGGTCATATTCCGCATGGATGTGCAAATGCGATTTATCTTCCGTATGTTATCCAGTACAATGCAAAAGATTCTGTAGCGGCAAAACGTTATGCAGAGATCGCGCGTAGAATGGGACTGGAAGGAAATTCCGAAAAGGCTCTTATTAACAGCCTTGTAGCTAAAATCGATGAATTCAACGCAAAACTGAACATACCGAAAACATTGAAAGATTTCGGTATCAATGAAGAAGAATTCAAAGAGAAGATTGCTAAGATTTCCGAGCTTGCGGTAGGAGATGCATGTACAGGATCTAACCCGAGAGCAATCGACCCGGCAGCTATGGAGAAACTGTTCACATGTACATATTACGGAACAGAAGTTGACTTCTAAAATTTAACACAAAAATACACTGGTAATTGATAAACAATAAAGTGATATCAACCTTTTAAATAGTGATTTTACACAAAAATGGTTGGCAGGTGTGAACTGTAAAGTCGCTGTCTTGATAGAAGTATCGTGACAGCGGCTTTTTGTAATGGAGTCTTTTGGCACTTACGGAGATTTGAACTTGCCATAGAGTGGATTTTGGCGTATTATAGTTAAGAGTGAAATTTTCAAGGAGGAAGACCATGTATAAGATAATGAAAGCAGAAAAACTGGCAGACAAGATCTTTTTGATGGATGTGCACGCGCCGCGTGTTGCGAGTCATTGTGAGCCGGGTCAGTTTGTGATTGTAAAGATGGATGAGAAAGGCGAGCGTATTCCTCTGACTATCTGTGACTACGACAGAGAAGCGGGGACTATCACGATCGTCGTTCAGGAAGTGGGCGCTTCTACGACAAAGATGGGAACTTTGAAAGAGGGAGATTATTTCCGTGATTTTACAGGACCGCTGGGGTGCGCTTCTGAGTTTGTTCATGAAGATCTCGAAACTTTAAAAAATAAAAAAATGCTGTTTGTAGCAGGCGGTGTCGGAGCGGCTCCGGTGTATCCGCAGGTGAAATGGCTCAAAGAGCATGGTATAGAAGCTGATGTGATTGTCGGTGCTAAGACAAAAGATATGTTGATTCTGGAAGATGAGATGAAAGCAGTTGCGGGAAATTATTACCCGTGTACGGACGACGGTACGTACGGACATGCCGGAATGGTTACGACAATGATCGAAAAACTTGTAAATGAAGGCAAAAAGTATGATGTCTGTGTTGCCATCGGACCGATGATCATGATGAAATTTGTCTGTATTTTGACGAAAAAACTTGAACTTCCTACAATCGTCAGCATGAATCCGATCATGGTAGACGGAACGGGAATGTGCGGAGCATGCCGTCTTCAGGTTGGAGATGAAATCAAATTTGCATGTGTAGACGGACCGGAGTTTGACGGACATCTTGTAGATTTTGATCAGGCGATGAAGAGAAGCCAGATGTATAAAACTGCAGAAGGGCGCGCCTTACTGAAGCTTCAGGAAGGTGATACCCATCATGGAGGATGCGGACATTGCGGAGGTGACGAGTAATGGCAGATGTATTGAAAAAAGTTCCTGTCAGAGAACAGGATGCAAAAGTACGAGCAACAAATTTTGAAGAAGTTTGTCTTGGTTATAATATGGAAGAGGCGATGGAAGAAGCTTCCAGATGTTTGAACTGTAAGAATGCAAAGTGTATTCAGGGCTGTCCGGTTTCTATTGATATTCCTGCATTTATTCAGGAAGTGAAAGAAGGAAACATCGAAGAAGCATATAAAGTGATCGGAAAATCAAGTGCGCTTCCGGCAATTTGCGGACGAGTATGTCCACAGGAATCGCAGTGTGAAGGAAAGTGTATCCGCGGAATTAAAGGTGAGCCGGTTTCAATCGGAAAACTTGAAAGATTTGTTGCGGATTATGCGTTGGATCATGATATTAAACCTGTCGGTGCAGAAGAGAAGAACGGACACAAAGTTGCTGTAATCGGTTCCGGGCCGTCGGGTCTTACATGTGCGGGAGATCTTGCAAAGCTTGGATATGATGTGACTGTATTTGAGGCGCTTCATGAGCTCGGCGGAGTGCTTGTATACGGAATTCCGGAGTTCCGTCTGCCAAAACAGAAGATTGTTGCGAAAGAGATAGAGAAAGTAAAAGAACTTGGCGTAAAATTTGAGACAAATGTTGTGATCGGAAAATCCACAACGATCGATCAGCTTATGGAAGAGGAAGGATTTGAAGCGGTCTTTATTGGGTCCGGAGCAGGACTTCCGATGTTTATGGGAATTCCGGGTGAGAATGCAAACGAAGTATTCTCTGCAAATGAATACCTTACGAGAAGTAATCTGATGAAAGCATTTGATGATTCTTACGATACACCTATTGCTGCCGGCAAGAAAGTTGCTGTAGTAGGCGGAGGAAATGTAGCGATGGATGCTGCAAGAACAGCACTTCGTCTTGGCGCAGAAGTACATATTGTGTACAGAAGAAGCGAAGCGGAACTTCCGGCGAGAGTTGAGGAAGTTCACCATGCAAAGGAAGAAGGCGTAATTTTTGATCTTTTGACAAATCCGAAAAAGATTAATGTAGATGATAACGGAAATATTACAAGTATGACAGTTGTAAAGATGGAACTTGGAGAACCGGACGCTTCCGGAAGAAGAAGACCTGTAGAGATTGAAGGCTCAGAGTACGATATTGAAGTCGATACTGTAATCATGTCTTTAGGAACTTCACCGAATCCGTTAATTTCATCTACGACAAAAGGTTTGGATGTAAACCGCAGAAAGTGTATCGTTGCCGATGAGGAAAACGGACAGACATCAAAAGAAGGTGTGTTTGCAGGCGGCGATGCTGTTACAGGTGCCGCTACGGTTATACTTGCAATGGGAGCAGGAAAGGCCGGAGCAAAAGGAATTGATGAGTATTTGAAAAATAAAGAAAAGTAAAAAGCAATAAAAAGCAATAAAAAGCAATAAAAAGGGGCTCTCTTTCCGGGTTTGGAGAGGGAGCTTTCTTAATACTTTTTAAATGAATGGAAAAGTAAGCAAAAAAGACTTTGCATTTAGTCGGCATTTTGGAGAATCACATGATAGCAGAAGAGAAAAAAATCTGGAAGATAAGGGAACAATTAGAAGATCTTACAGAAGAAAATTATAAACAATTTAATGAGAAACTCCTTCCCGGAGTAAAACATATCATAGGAGTGCGCCTTCCGGCTTTAAGAAAAATTGCGAAGGAAACTGCAAAAAGCAATTACAGCGAATATTTGAATGAGGCAGGGACAATGCTTGGAGAGGCTTCATATCACGAAGAGTTTATGGTATGGGGGCTTGTTATCGCTTATATAAAAGCGGATAGAAGTGAAGTGGAAAGGCATTTGGATGAGTTTGTTCCTAAAATCAATAACTGGGCAGTGTGCGACAGCTGTGTGACAAGTTATAAATTTATGCAGAAAGAATCAGATTTTTGGTTTGACTATGTGAAAAAATATGCAGAAAGTAAGAACGAGTTTGAACTTCGTTTTATGATTGTTTCACTTATGTCTCATTTTCTGGATAAGGAACATATTGATGAAATACTCACTATTTGCGGAAAGATAGATCATGACGGATATTATGTGAAAATGGGAAATGCATGGGCGCTTTCGGTATGTTACGTAAAATTTCCGGAAAAGACAAGGGCTTTTCTTGAGAAGGATACGTTGGATGATTTTACACATAATAAAGCAATACAAAAAATCAGAGAATCTTACAGAGTCAGTAAGGAAGAAAAAGAACAACTGACTTGTTTGAAACGCTGAAAATAAAATCAAAGAAAAGACAGACTGGAGAATCAGATGGAAGCAGATAACAGGCAGTTTGACGGAAAACTTTTTCTGAAAGATGTGAATAGAAAGCTAAACGACCGGTTGGCAGAAATTCAAAAAGATCTTAATCAGGGATTAAAAGAAATTGAAAATATGCATGAATATTACTGGGAAAATTATACGGAAATGGATCAGTACGGATATGAGGACTATGACAATCAGCAGGCGCTCTTACAGCAGGTAAATGCAAACAGAGATAAGTCAAAGTTGATGAAAAGACTTGAAAAAATGATTGATTCTCCGTTTTTCGGAAGGGTAGATTTCCTGTTTGAAGCAGAAGAAGAGGAAGAACCGTTTTATATCGGTATCGGAAATTTCGGAGAGCGTGCGGGAATGATGCCTCTTATTTATGACTGGAGGGCTCCTGTGAGCAGTCTGTTTTATGACTTTGATAAAGGTGAGGCATTTTACGAAGCGCCATCAGGAGTGATCAAAGGAGAGGTTGTTTCAAAATGGCAGTATAAAATACGCGGCGGCAAGATGATATATGGGTTTGAAAGCGATGTTAAGATTGACGATGAGATCTTAAAGCATGAGCTTGGAAACAACGGAGATGTCAAACTGAAAAATATTGTTCGAACGATTCAGAAAGAACAAAATGCAATCATCCGAAATACGAAGGATAAAATTCTTGTCATACAAGGCGCAGCGGGAAGCGGAAAGACTTCGATCGCCCTTCACCGGATCGCTTACTTGCTTTATCACGACAGGAAAAATTTAAAATCATCGAATATATTGATTCTTTCACCAAACAGTGTGTTTGCAGATTATATTTCTCATATTCTTCCGGAACTTGGCGAGGAAAATATAAAAGAAATGAGTTTTGATCTCTTCGCTTATAAAGAACTTCAGGACACGGCGGCAGACTGTGAGGATAGATATGATCAGTTAGAACGTATGATGAAGTTTGATGATCGAAGAGCGCAGGAACGTTTTGAGTGGAAACAGTCGGCGGGATTTGTAGGCGAGGCAGAAGGTTTTTTCGCGGTACTTGAAGATGAGCTGATGGAATTTCGAGAGGTGGAGTTCAGGGGGATGCGTTTTTCGGAAGAAGAAATCATTCATTTGTTTTACGATAAGTTTTATCAGATACCGCTTCTGAAAAGAATGGATGCGGTTATGGAATATTTTATTGATTCTTATGAGACGTTAAAAGGCAGAAATATTGAAGAGGAAGACAGAGAATTTCTTCAGAGAAAGTTTGACAAAATGTATGTAACGAAAGATATTTATGCTATTTACAATAAACTGCTTGCGGTATGCGGGCAGGAACAAATGGCAGAACTGCCTTATGAACGAAGGAAAATCCAATACGAAGATGTATTTCCGATGCTGTATGTAAAATACAGACTGACAGGAAAGAATGAGCATAAAAATATTAAGCATCTTGTAATTGATGAGATGCAGGACTACTCTTATTTGCAGTATCTTATCTTGAAGGAACTGTTTGACTGTAAAATGACAATACTCGGAGATCGTGCCCAGACTTTGGGAAAAGAACAACAGGATGTTTTAAAATTCCTTCCTAAAGTATTTGGGAAAAATATAAGAACCGTTATTCTGAATAAGAGTTACCGCAATACGAGAGAGATAGCAGATTATGCAGGAAAGATCGCGAATGTGACGGATATTGAGCTTCTGGACAGGCATGGGAAAGATGTAGAAGAAAGAAGATTCAAAAATGAAGAGGAAATGTTTGCGGCGATCAGAGCAAATTTAGATCTTGAAAAACCAAAAGAAGAAATAGTAGATAATACAGATACGACAGCGGCGGAAGGAACATATGAGACGGCGGCTGTCATTGCCATGAGCGAAGAAGAAGCATCGGATATTTACAGGCTTCTTGAAAAACGCGGAATAGCTGCATCTTATGTAGACCGAAATACTTCGATATTTCATAAAGGTTTGACTGTGACAACATATTATCTGGCGAAAGGACTTGAGTTTGATCAGGTTTTTGTTGTGAAAAGCAAAAGAAAGAATCCATTTGAAAAACAGGCGTTGTATATTAGTGCGACGCGGGCGCTTCATGAATTGTATGTGTATGAAGAGTAAGCGAAAAAGATGAAGATTACATTGGTTTATGAGGAATGAACAAAGAAGATGAAGATTACATTGATCACTGTAGGAAAAATAAAAGAAAAATATTTAAAAGATGCGATTGCAGAATATTCCAAAAGACTGAGCAAATATTGCAAACTGACTGTAATAGAAGTGGCAGATGAAAAGACGCCGGATCAGGCGAGTGAAACTGTGGAAGAATCGATACGCACAAAAGAAGCGGAACGTATTTTAAAAGCAATCAAAGATGATATGTATGTGATCACTCTGGAGATCGGAGGAAAGATGCTTTCCTCTGAAGAACTGTCTGCAAAGATCGAAGGACTCGGTATACAGGGAAAAAGCAGTATTGCTTTTGTGATCGGCGGGTCGATCGGACTTGGAAAAACTGTACTTGCAAGATCTGATTATGCACTTAGTTTTTCAAAGATGACCTTCCCGCATCAGTTGATGAGAGTGATTCTGTTAGAGCAGATATACAGAAGTTATCGGATCATAAACGGAGAACCATACCATAAATAATAAAAAAGAAATCAATCTTTTGTTTTTAATTTTCGTTCTGTAACAGTATGAAATATTTTTTCAAAACAAAGAGCATATAAAGATCCGAAAATATTTTGAACGATTCTGAAAAATACAGCTTGCGGGGAACCGATGACACTGACCGCAATCATCATTGCTCCTAAGGAGTTAAATACAGCCTGCCATCCGTAGCTTGCGGAAAATCCGACACCAATCCCTCCGACGATACCGACAACACTGTAAAGTTCGGCAGGAAGATGCGGGAAGACAAGGAAAAAGATCAGTCCGCCGAGCAGGTTTCCGGGGATACGTCCGCATACTCTCTTTTTGATATCTGTTCGGAACGGAAGCAGGACGGACATTGCAGCGATTCCTGCCCACATTGCTCTTGGAAGGTCTAAGAGTGAGGCGATAAAAATTACGCTTGAAACAGCAGAAGCCATTAAAAGCTGCCAGCGGCTTCTGGAAGAATGAAGATCAAATTCTTCAAAAAGGTCTTTTAGTCCGCGTTTATATGTTTTCTTTCTGTGATTGCGCCAGAAAACGACTCCTGTCAGTATAAATCCGAATAACATGGCAAAAAGACGCATAGTATAAGCGTTTCCGGATGCATCATATCCGAACAGAAGAAGATATCCAAGCACAAGCGTTGAATGATTGTAATAAATTACGTTGTGGCATCCGAGTACCATAAGAATCCAGATGCATACAAAGTTTATGAGCAGTCCTCCGAATGCTCCAAGCAGATTAGCCGCTTTCGGTCCAAACGTAAGAATAAGGAATATGGCAGAAAGCGATAAAAGGCTTTGAGGAGCATGGATGCCGAGATCAACATTTCGGAATACAAGAATACAGAGCAGGATTACGACGCCTACGATGCTGTTGTCATTTCCGAAAATCATACTGTATGCGGTGACAAACGCAACACAGAATGCCACATTTATGAAAACTTTAAAAATATAAATGAAAAGATGATATAATTTTTCCTTTGGTGTTTTACAATTTTTAATAAGGGATTTTGATCCGGCCTGATTAAGCTGAAGTTCCTGATAAAATGTCATGCTGTTATCCACCTCGATTGAATTTCTGATAGTCAACGAGGCATTATACTAGCGGATACATGCTTTGTCAATAAAAAATATCTTATTGTTATAGTTGGATTATTTTATTGTTATAGTAGGATTGAGTTCTTGTTATGGCGGGATATCTAAAGGAAGTAATCGGTGAGGAAAGAAATTATATAAAAAATAAAATTTTCAGGAAAGAAAGTCTAACTATTAAAAGTCAAGGTTAAAATGAAGATTTTTTGAGTAAATTGCA
>OAXJ01000664.1_pt1 | contig 32788 bp, 26 predicted proteins | sample 1517241 | NCBI WGS metagenome assembly OAXJ01 (sample SAMEA2580293, study PRJEB22360) | human gut metagenome | biome: human gut; feature: human-associated habitat; material: faeces | place: Denmark | collected 2008/2010 | reverse complement strand
GACCCTCTGATTAACAGTCAGATGCTCTAACCGACTGAGCTAAGGAAGAATGTTTTTCTCAATTGCGATGCAAAAGTACTAGGTTTTTTTGAAATATGCAATATCTTTGCAAAAAAAATATTAGGAATGGACAAAATAATAGGATTGGGCAACGCCCTGGTAGACGTACTCGCAACCCTGAAGGATGATACTCTTTTGGATGAAATGGGTTTACCCAAAGGAAGCATGCAGCTCATCGATGACGCTAAGTTACAGCAGATTAACACAAAATTTTCACAAATGAAAACCCACTTGGCAACAGGCGGATCGGCAGGAAATGCCATCCTCGGACTGGCTTGTTTGGGTGCCGGAACAGGATTTATCGGAAAAGTGGGAAATGATAATTATGGAGAATTTTTTCGTGAAAATCTGCAGAAAAATAAGATTGAAGACAAATTATTGACCTCGGACCGACTACCTTCCGGTGTGGCATCCACTTTTATTTCACCGGATGGAGAGCGCACTTTCGGAACCTATCTGGGAGCAGCGGCTTCTTTGAGAGCGGAAGAACTGACGCTGGATATGTTTAAAGGTTACGCATACCTATTTATAGAAGGCTATCTCGTTCAGGACCATGAAATGATTCTTCATGCCATTGAACTGGCAAAAGAAGCAGGTTTGCAGATTTGTCTTGATATGGCTAGTTATAACATTGTGGCTAATGATCTGGAATTCTTCACCTTGCTAATAAACAAATATGTCGACATTGTTTTTGCAAACGAAGAGGAAGCAAAAGCCTTTACCGGTATGGAGCCGGAGGAAGCTTTGAGAGTGATTGCCAAGAAATGCAGTATTGCTATTGTGAAAGTCGGGGCAAATGGTTCTTATATCCGCAAAGGGACAGAAGAAATAAAGGTTTCGGCCATTTCAGTTCAAAAAGTGGTGGATACTACCGGTGCCGGTGACTATTTTGCTTCCGGATTCTTATACGGATTGACTTGCGGATATTCGTTGGATAAATGTGCAAAAATAGGTTCTATTCTCTCGGGAAATGTTATTCAGGTAATCGGAACAACGATGCCACAGGAACGCTGGGATGAAATTAAGTTAAATATTAACAGGATTCTGGCAGAATAACAAAGGATTAAGCTACTTTTACGACTCATTTAGATTAAAAAGAGGTATGAAAAAATTGCTGAACAGGCGAATAGCTATTGTTGCAGTAGCAGTGATAGCCACAGTTGCTTTCTTTAGTTTCAAGAGCGGAGACGATCGTAATTTCCAGATTGCAAAGAATCTGGATATATTTAACGCGATTGTGAAAGAACTGGATATGTTCTATGTAGATACCATCGATCCGAATAAAACGATTCGGGAAGGGATCGATAATATGCTTTACACCTTGGATCCTTATACGGAATATTATCCGGAAGAAGATCAGAGTGAGTTGGAGCAGATGATTAAAGGATCATTTGGTGGTATAGGTTCTTACATTGCTTATAATACGAAACTAAAGCGTTCGATGATTTCTGAACCTTTCGAGGGAACACCTGCTGCAAAAGCCGGACTGAAAGCGGGAGATATCCTGATGGAGATTGACGGAAAAGACCTTGCCGGTAAGAATAATGCGGAAGTCAGCCAGATGTTGCGCGGACAGGCGGGTACCAGCTTTAAGTTGAAGATTGAACGTCCGAATGTGAAAGGCGGACGTACGCCGATGGAGTTCACAATAGTGCGTGAGTCTATTCAGAATCCGGCAATACCTTATACTGCCGTATTGGATAACAATATAGGTTACATCAGCCTTAGTACTTTTTCCGGCAATCCTTCCAAAGAATTTAAGAAAGCACTGCTGGATTTGAAGAAACAGGGAGCTACTTCATTGGTGATAGACCTTCGCAGTAATGGCGGCGGACTGTTGGATGAAGCAGTAGAAATTGCGAATTATTTCTTGCCGCGTGGAAAAGTGATTGTGACGACCAAAGGAAAAATCAAACAGGCCAGTAACACTTATAAAACATTGCGTGAACCGTTGGATTTGGATATTCCGATTGCAGTACTGGTAAATAGCGGAACGGCTTCTGCTTCTGAAATCTTATCAGGTTCTTTACAGGATCTCGACCGTGCTGTGATCGTTGGTAACCGTACTTTTGGAAAAGGACTGGTACAGGTTCCCCGTTCTTTGCCTTATGGTGGAACGATGAAAGTGACTACCTCCAAATATTATATTCCGAGCGGCCGTTGCGTGCAGGCTATTGATTACAAGCATCGCAATGAAGACGGAAGTGTCGGCACTATTCCCGACAGTTTAACTAAGGTATTCTATACGGCTGCCGGACGTGAAGTCCGTGACGGAGGTGGTGTAATGCCGGATATTACGATCAAACAAGAGAAATTACCGAATATCCTTTTCTATTTGGTACGCGATAATCTGATTTTCGATTATGCAACGCAGTATTGTTTGAAACATCCCACTATCGTTGCTCCGGAGAAGTTTGAGGTGACAGATGCTGATTATAACGATTTTAAAGCATTGGTGAAGAAAGCCGACTTCAAGTATGACCAACAGAGTGAGAAGATTCTGAAAACGTTGAAAGAAGCTGCCGAGTTTGAAGGATATATGGATGACGCTTCAGAGGAATTCAAAGTGCTAGAGAAGAAGTTGAACCATAATCTCGACCGTGACTTGGATTATTTCTCTACCGACATAAAGAAAATGATTGCTACTGAAATTATCAAACGTTACTATTATCAACGTGGTAATATCATCCAGCAGTTGAAGGATGATGACGGTTTGAAGGAAGCGATGAAAATACTGAATGATCCGGTGAAATACAAAGAAATGCTTAGTGCCCCGGTTGCTAAGAAATAAAGAAATATTTTTCAAATATAGATAATACAGAAAACGCGGCTTTGTCATCGACAGGCCGCGTTTTCTGTATCTGATTGTAAATAGTCATATAAGTGTCATCCTCGGATACAGGTATTTGTAACCTCGACTGACACATTTATTGGCGAATCAAAGGGAGAGTGAAATAAAACCTGCTTCCCTGCCCCTCCTGGGAGCGCAGCCAGATACGTCCTCCCATTTTTTCTACTAACATTCTGCAAAGAGTCAGCCCCAATCCGGTTCCCTGAACAAAATCGTTGACCTTTCCAAAGCGGCGGAAAATAGTGGCAACTCTTTCTGCCGGAATACCGATGCCGCTATCTTTCACATAGAACTCTACAAAATCCCCTTTTTCCCGATACCCGAAATGGATTTCTCCTTTGGGGGTAAACTTCGTAGCGTTACTAAGCAAGTTACTTATAATTTGTATAATACGATTCCAGTCACCGGAGGCATACATGTCCGCATCTACATCATCTAAAATAAGTTTGACTCCGTTTTGCGTCTTATGGCAAAACTGTTGTTCCAGTTGCAGACAGATATCTGTTAACTTGATCGGACGGATGTTGAATTTTAAAGAGTCGGCCTCCAGTGAGGCCAAATCCAGAATATCGTTGAATAGATTCAGTAACATTTCCGAATTCCGTTCGATGATTTCCGCATATTGATTCTTCTCTTCCGTAGATGTTGCGAAAGTGATTAGTTTGGAGAATCCGACAATCGCATTGAGCGGAGTGCGTATTTCATGGCTCATGTTTGCAAGAAAAGCAGACTTCAGCCGGTCCGACTCTTCTGCCTTGACTCTGGCGGCCTTCAGCTCTTTCTGTTGTTGCGCGTTCGTCTGTTCTGCCTCCCATTGTTGGGATATATCACGGCACATACACAACAGATATTCATTATCCAAAGGAAAGATGCGGTTTTCGTAGTGATGTAAAACACCGTCCAACATCAGGTCATGTCTGGCTGTGGAACTTTCTCCCGTGAGGATCACTTTATCCATATTCTTGCGGACACTCTCATAAGCTTCTTCCGGCAGAATATCTTTTACGTTAGTAGTGGTGATATTACTGGCATTGATACCTTCTACGTGGTTGGTTGCCGGCGAAGAAGCAAGCTCTATAATATTGGCATCATGGTCGAAGACGGTGAGCATATCGGGGAGGGCATCCAATATCCGGGTGCTGTATTTATCGCGAAAACGCTCTTGGGAAGGAGGCGAAAGATGGGAGGAAAGAAAATCTATCTTCTCTTCTAATTGTTCGATTATTTCTAAAAGTTCCTCCTTCGTTTTGCCCTCGTAATGTCTCATAGAAGATTTATTGTTATTCATTAGAATATTGTAGAATTTGTTTTATCTGTTGCAAATATAAGACAATATTCCGAGACGCGGATTGTCTCCCAAGTTATTATAATATAAAAAAAACGGATAGCTTTTGCCCTACTAATCAGAATGTTCTATCTTTGCATTCATTATATATAAATGATTTACAATATGTCTACAGAATTATTCTCTACTCTGCCCTATAAGGTGGCAGATATTACGCTTGCTGATTTCGGACGCAAGGAAATCGATTTGGCAGAAAAAGAAATGCCCGGCCTGATGGCTCTTCGCGAAAAGTATGGAGAATCCAAACCGTTAAAAGGTGCCCGCATTATGGGATCGTTGCACATGACCATTCAGACGGCTGTGCTGATTGAAACGTTAGTGGCTTTAGGAGCTGAAGTACGTTGGTGCTCTTGTAATATATATTCAACGCAGGATCATGCGGCGGCTGCAATTGCTGCTACGGGTGTGCCTGTGTTTGCATGGAAGGGGGAGACTCTTGCTGATTATTGGTGGTGTACATTGCAAGCATTGAGCTTTGCAGGTGGTAAAGGACCGAATGTGATTGTAGATGATGGCGGTGACGCTACGATGATGATTCACGTAGGTTATGATGCAGAGAATAATGCTGCCGTATTGGATAAAGAAGTACATGCAGAGGACGAAATAGAACTGAATGCAATCTTGAAGAAAGTGTTGGCGGAAGACAGTACTCGCTGGCATCGTGTAGCGGAAGAAATGCGTGGCGTGTCTGAAGAAACTACGACAGGCGTACACCGTTTGTATCAGATGCAGGAAGAAGGCAAACTGTTGTTCCCGGCATTCAATGTGAATGACTCGGTCACAAAATCTAAGTTTGACAACCTGTATGGCTGCCGCGAATCGCTGGCTGACGGTATCAAGCGTGCAACGGACGTGATGATTGCCGGAAAAGTGGTGGTAGTATGTGGTTATGGTGATGTGGGCAAGGGCTGTTCTCATTCTATGCGTTCTTACGGAGCGCGGGTGCTCGTGACGGAAGTAGACCCGATCTGTGCATTGCAGGCTGCCATGGAAGGCTTTGAAGTGGTGACTATGGAAGAAGCTTGCATGGAAGGCAATATTTTTGTGACTACCACAGGTAATATCGATATTATCCGTATCGACCACATGGAGAAAATGAAAGATCAGTCTATTGTTTGCAACATCGGTCATTTCGATAATGAAATTCAGGTAGATGCTTTGAAACATTATCCGGGCATCAAATGTGTGAACATCAAACCACAAGTAGACCGTTATTATTTTCCGGATGGCCACAGTATCATTTTGCTTGCTGACGGTCGTTTGGTAAATTTGGGATGTGCAACCGGTCATCCGTCATTTGTGATGAGTAATTCATTTACCAATCAGACATTGGCACAGATGGAACTGTTCAACAAGAAATATGATATCAATGTATATCGCTTGCCGAAGTATCTGGACGAAGAAGTTGCCCGCCTGCATCTTGAAAAGATCGGTGTGAAACTGACCAAGTTGACTCCTGAACAGGCTGCCTATATTGGTGTGTCAGTGGACGGACCTTATAAGGCAGATCATTATAGATACTAATTAGATTTACGATTTGACGATTTACTATTTACGATTGATAAATGTGGGAGATCGGTATTCTACCGTTATCAATTGTAAATATTGGATTGTCAGATCGTAATTTATTTTATATTCAAACTTCAATCGTAAATAGTAAATCGTGTCATTGCAAATGAAAAAGTTTCTTCCCGACTTAATAGCCATTCTGGCTTTTATCATTCTTTCTTTCGCCTATTTTTTTCCGGCTGATATTGAAGGTCGTATCTTGTTTCAGCATGACACGGCTGCCGGAGTCGGCGCGGGACAAGAATCGAAAGAGTATTTCGAACGTACCGGAGAACGTACGCGCTGGACGAATTCGATTTTTGGAGGTATGCCTACCTATCAGATGTCTCCGAGTTACGACTCGACAACGTCCCTGAAAGGGGTGGAGAAGGTTTATCGCCTCTTTCTCCCGGATTATGTAGTGCTGACTTTTATTATGATGCTCGGATTCTATATCCTTTTGCGGGCTTTCGGAATATCGGCTTGGCTGGCAGGATTGGGCGGAGTGATATGGGCTTTTTCTTCCTATTTCTTCATTCTGATACCGGCAGGGCACATTTGGAAGTTTGTGACGTTGGCTTATATCCCACCTACGATTGCGGGTGTCGTTCTGGCTTACCGGAAGAAATACTTGTTGGGCGGAATTATTACAGCGCTGTTCATTGCCCTTCAGATTCAGTCGAATCACATTCAGATGAGCTATTATTTCATGTTTGTGATCCTGTTTTTTGTGGGAGCGTACTTTGAAGATGCTTATAAAAAGAAAGAACTGCCCCATTTCTTCAAGGCCAGCGCAATTTTGGCATTGGCTGCCGTGGTAGGAGTTTGTATCAATATCTCCAATCTGTATCATACTTATGAATATAGTAAGGAGACGATGCGCGGCAAGAGCGAATTGAAGCAGGAGGGCGCTGCGGCCAGCCAGGCAAGTAGCGGGTTGGACCGTGACTACATAACCAACTGGAGTTATGGTATCGGCGAGACATTGACGTTGCTGGTTCCGAACGTAAAGGGAGGAGGATCAGGGGCTACGATGTCGCAAAGCGAAGTTGCTATGGCAAAAGCCAATCCAATGTATAGCGGTATTTATTCACAGTTTCCACGACAATACTTCGGTGAACAGCCATGGACTGCTGGACCGGTATATGTCGGTGCATTTGTAATGTTCCTGTTCGTATTAGGTTGTTTCATTGTGAAAGGTCCTCTCAAATGGGCATTGCTGGGAGCTACTATCTTTTCGATTCTGCTTTCATGGGGAAAGAATTTCATGGGGCTGACAGACTTCTTTATCGATTACGTTCCGATGTACAACAAGTTCCGCGCTGTTTCTTCCATTTTGGTGATTGCTGAATTTACCATTCCTTTGCTGGCGATTTTTGCCTTGAAAGAGATTTTGAACAAGCCGGATACGTTGAAATTGAAAGAGAATCGCGGGGGTGTGATTGCTACTCTGGTATTGACTGCCGGTGTTGCGTTGATTCTGGCGGTTGCTCCGGGAGTCTCTTCCTCCAGCTTTGTTACAGCACAAGAAATAGCTACTTTGGAGCAAGTGCTTCCTGCCGAATCCCGTGCCCAACATCTTGCGCCGATTGTAGCCAATCTGACCGAAATGCGTAAAGCTGTTGTTGCTTCAGATGCATGGCGCAGTTTCTTTATTATCGTGATAGGTTGCGTGCTTTTATTCCTCTATCAACAGCGGAAGTTGAAAGCTTCTTTCACATTGGCTGGTATTGCGCTTTTATGTCTGATAGATATGTGGAGCATCAATAAACGCTATTTGAATGACGAACAGTTTGTGCCGAAATCCAAACAGACGGAAGCGTTTGTTAAAACACAGGCGGATGAGATGATTCTTCAGGATACTACTTTAAATTATCGTGTGTTGAACTTTATAGGCTTCCCCGGTAATACGTTTAATGAAAACAACACGGCATACTGGCATAAGAGTGTCGGTGGCTATCATGCAGCGAAGCTCCGTCGCTATCAGGAAATGATAGATCATCATATCATGCCCGAAATGCAGGAAACCTATCAGGCTGTGGCTACTGCCGGCGGACAGATGGACAGTGTAGACGCTTCCAAATTCCGTGTACTGAATATGCTGAATACAAAATACTTCATTTTCCCTGCCGGCGAGCAAGGGCAGGCTGTTCCTGTGGTAAATCCTTATGCATACGGCAATGCATGGTTCGTAGATAAGGTGCAGTATGTAAATAATGCAAATGAAGAAATCGACGCTTTGAATGATATTCTTCCAACGGAAACAGCCGTAGTGGATGTGAAGTTTAAAGAACAATTGAAAGGTGTGACAGAAGGATATAAAGATTCTCTATCTACCATCCAGTTGACTAGTTATGAGCCGAATCGTCTGGTTTACAAGGCTTCCACTCCTAAAGACGGAGTTGTTGTCTTCTCCGAAATATATTATCCGGGATGGCAGGCGACTATTGACGGTCAGCCCGTCGATATTGCCCGTGTAGATTATATCTTGCGTGCGATAAATGTACCGGCAGGAGAACATACCATCGAAATGTGGTTTGATCCACAAAGCATACAGGTTACAGAAAGTATTGCTTATGCAGCATTGGCTTTGTTGCTGATCGGAGTTATGGTCCTTGCGTGGACGCAGCGGAACAAGATTGCGAAGAAGTCTTAAGCGAAATGTAATAGTCATTAACCTTCATAATGTATGGTAAGGTTATAAAATAAGGGCGGCACTCCTCCTCACAAAGAGCGCCGCCCTTATTTTACATTCACTAAAAAAATATGAAAAAACAAACGCTGTTCATAGAAACATATTAAGTGTGATGTTTTATGAGAGTAGTTGTTTATTGTTTGTTCATTGAAAAAGGAAAATATGAATATAAACAAATAGTTTGTGGATAGTCTTATTATGCTGTAAGCTACTAAATTTGTAGCCAATAATAGAGCATTATGTTATGAAAAGACTACTATTCATTTTTTCCTTTTTTTTCTTGTTCGTGTTACGTGGAAACACGCAGGAGGTAGAGATTCTGACATTAGAGGATTGTCTCCGCATTGGTATTGACAATAACTTGTCGTTAGAAGGGAAACGTAAAGAAATACAAAAAAGTAAATATGGCGTATCTGAAAACCGTTCGAAGCTGCTGCCGCAAATTAATGCGATAGCCGGTTATAATAACAATTTTGATCCTCCGGTGTCAGTCACAGACGGTTCATCTTACGGTGTTCCTTATAATATAACGCAGACGCTGCAACATTCTGCTAATGCAGGACTGGAAATGCAGATGCCGCTTTTCAATCAGACTCTTTATACTTCTATGTCCATAGCTAAAGTGATGGAAGAAATCAGTCGTCTGTCTTATGGAAAAGCCAGGGAAGATGTTATTCTTCAAATCAGTAAGATGTATTATCTCGGACAAGTCACGGCCGAACAAATCATGCTGATAAAAGCAAATATCACCCGTCTGGAAGAATTGAGAGATATTACACAGGCTTTCTTCGATAATGGAATGTCTATGGAAGTCGATCTGAAAAGAGTCAATATCAATTTGGAAAATCTGAAGGTGCAATATGACAATGCACAAGCAATGATGAAACAGCAATTGAATATGCTGAAATACATTATGGATTATCCGGCTGAAAAGGAAATCGCGTTGACACCGGTAAATACCGATAGCATTACTACGGTAGCCCTGACCGGCTTGTCGGAAAATATCTATGAACTTCAACTCTCACAATCGCAAGTGCAACTGGCGGAACGGCAAAAGAAGATCATTACTAATGGATATATCCCTTCTCTTAGTCTGACAGGCAGCTGGCGATATGCTGCATATACGGATAAAGGTTATCATTGGTTCCACTCCGGTCCGTCCAATCAATGGTTTCGTTCCTATGGAGTGGGGCTAACCTTGCGTATTCCGATTTTCGACGGACTGGATAAAACCTATAAAATAAAGAAGGCGATGATCGATATAGAGAACAAAAGACTGGCATGGGAAGATGCCCGGAAGAATTTGCAAACTCAATATCTGAATGCTGTGAACGACCTGATGAACAATCAGCGTAACTTTAAGAAACAGAAGGATAACTACTTGCTTGCCGAAGATGTGTACGCAGTCACTTCCGACCGTTACCGGGAAGGCATTGCTTCCATGACGGAAGTGCTGCAAGATGAAATGCAGATGAGTGAAGCTCAAAACAACTATATCAGCGCACATTATAACTATCGGGTGACTAACCTGATGCTGCTTAAACTGACCGGACAAATAGAATCATTAGTCAAATAATACGCAAATAACAATCATAAATATGGAAACAATGGAAAATAACCTTCCTTCCGCTACTCATCAGGAGAAAGCAAAAAAAATGAAGAAACTTCGTCGCTGGCAGATTGCTATCAGCCTTCTCGGAGTGGCTATTATTGTTTGGGGAGTGATTGAAGTGATCTGCCTTTTTTTGAATTATAGCCAGACGGAGACTAGTAACGATGCACAAATAGAACAATATGTGTCTCCTATCAATCTACGTGCTTCAGGTTACATTGACAAAATCTACTTTACAGAACATCAGGAGGTACATAAAGGAGATACTTTACTGGTACTGGATGATCGTGAATATAAAATTCGCGTAATGGAGGCTGAAGCTGCCTTGAAAGATGCGCAAGCCGGTGCGACCGTCATCAATGCTACACTCAATACCACGCAGACAACAGCATCTGTTTACGATGCGTCTATTGCCGAAATTGAAGTACGGTTGGCGAAACTGGAAAAAGACCGGAAACGGTATGAGAACCTCGTGAAACGAAATGCGGCTACTCCTATCCAACTTGAACAGATTGTCACTGATTATGAAGCTACGCGTAAGAAGCTGGAAGCTACGAAAAGGCAGAAAAAAGCAGCCCTTTCCGGTGTAGATGAAGTATCCTACCGTCGCATGAATACCGAAGCGGCTATTCAAAGAGCAACAGCTGCGCTCGAAATGGCCCGGTTGAATCTTTCCTATACGGTTGTAATAGCTCCTTGTGACGGAAAACTCGGCCGTCGCTCATTAGAGGAAGGACAGTTTATTTCGGCAGGGCAGACCATCACCTATATTCTTCCTGATACCCAGAAATGGATCGTTGCCAATTATAAGGAGACACAAATCGAGAACCTGCATATCGGACAGGAAGTATTTGTCACAGTAGATGCCATTAGCGATAAAGAGTTTAAAGGCAAAGTCACCTCTATATCAGGAGCTACCGGCTCCAAATATTCATTAGTGCCGACCGATAACTCCGCAGGCAACTTTGTGAAGATCCAACAGCGCATCCCCGTACGCATCGACTTCACCGATTTATCGAAAGAAGACAACGAACGATTAGCAGCAGGCATGATGGTAGTAGTGAAAGCCAAACTCTAACCACCGCGCACCTATAATTCATAAATCATAATTCATAAATCAAAGATTAATGCCCTCTTATCCTAAAAATTATCCTTTCTATAGCTGGATGCCCAAACCGTTGGGTATTATCATTCTGTTATTTTTCTTTCTGCCGATTCTTACGGTAGGCGGGGTTTATTCGGTGAATAGCACCGAAATGATGAGCGGGCTTGGCATTATATCCGAGCATATCCAGTTTGCCAACTTTGTTACTTCTATTGGTATGGCAGCCTTTGCTCCTTTCCTATATCAGTTGGTGTGTGTGCGGCGGGAGAAGATGATGTGTATTGTCGGGTTTGCGTTCATGTATATATTCAGTTATATCTGTGCAAAGACAGACAGCGTTTTTCTGTTGGCGCTTTGTAGTCTTCTGACGGGTTTCTTGCGTATGGTACTGATGATGGTCAATCTGTTCACACTCATTTGGTATGCGGGTGGAATGGAAGCTACCCGCAATATTACTCCGGGGTTGGAGCCGAAAGATACTGCCGGTTGGAATAAATTGGACATTGAAAGATGTGTGAGTCAGCCGGCTGTTTATCTGTTTTTTATGATTCTAGGACAGTCGGGCACAGCATTGACGGCTTGGCTGTCCTTTGAATATGAGTGGAAATATGTGTATTACTTTATGATGGGGATTCTCCTAATCTCTATTTTGCTCTTGTTTATTACCATGCCGAATTATAAGTTTCCCGGAAGGTTTCCTATTAATTTCCGTAAGTTCGGTAATGTCACTGCATTTTGCATCTCGCTGACTTGTCTCACGTATGTGCTGGTTTATGGAAAAGTACTCGACTGGTATGATGACGAATCTATCCGTTGGGCGACAGCTGTAAGTATTCTTTTTGCGGGAATTTTTCTATATATGGACGTAACGCGCCGATCGCCTTATGTTTTGCTGGATGCGTTCAAACTGCGTACTATACGTATGGGAGCATTACTTTACTTATTATTGATGGTGATAAACTCCAGTGCTATGTTTGTCAATGTGTTTGCAGGAGTGGGGATGCATCTCGATAATCTGCAAAATGCTTCATTAGGTAATTGGTGTATGGTAGGTTATGCTATTGGCGCCGTGATTGCTATGGTGTTGGGAGGTAAAGGATTACATTTTAAGTATCTGTTTGCGATGGGATTCTTCTTCCTGTCTTTATCAGCTGTTTTCATGTATTTCGAGGTACAGACAGCAGGAGTTTACGAGCGTCTGAAATATGCAGTTATCATCCGTGCCACAGGCATGATGATTCTGTATGCGCTGACGGCTGCTTATGCCAATCAACGTATGCCTTTTAAATATCTTTCCACCTGGATCTGTATTATGCTTACTGTGCGTATGGTTGTGGGACCGAGTATCGGCGGAGCAATTTATACAAATGTTTTGCAGGAGCGGCAACAACACTATATAACCCGTTATGCGCAAAATGTGGACTTGCTTAATCCGGATGCTTCCACTTCCTTCCTTGGTACGGTACAAGGTATGAAATATCAGGGAAAGAGTGAGACGGAAGCCCGTAACATGGCTGCTATATCTACCAAAGGGCGTATTCAGGTGCAGGCCACGCTCTCTGCACTCAAAGAGATGGCGGGATGGACAATTTATGGTGGGTTAATTTGTATGATATTTGTGCTCGTTGTTCCTTATCCTAAACGAAAATTGCTAACTTAGCGTCGTTTTTGATAATGATCTGTTAATATATTGGTATGATGGATAGCGGACAAGATCGTTTATTGCAGTTTGATCGCGATTTATTAAGTGGGAAAAATATATGTAGCTCTGAAGGGATATTTGTAAATTTTCCACCCTCACTGAAGAAACCTTTCCAAATGAAAGGGCTGGGGCTGATTATTTGCCGCCAGGGTAATTTCCAGTTTTCGCTTAATCAGAAAAAGCATTTCGCAGGAGCAGGCGAAAGTTTGTTTATTCCCGAAGACGGCGAGTTTCAGGTTTTGCAAGAGTCGGAAGACATGGAGGTACGGATTTTGATTTATCAGATAGAACCGATCCGGGATATTATGGGGAATCTGGTTGTTTCCATGTATATGTATTCCCGCCTTACTCCCGAAGAACCTTCTTGTGTCTGGTCTACTGGTGAGGAAGAAGAGATCGTAAAGTATATGTCCTTATTGGACAATGTGTTACAGTCGGAAGAAAATTCATTTAAACTTTATGAGCAGAAATTACTTCTACTTGCATTGACGTACAGGATTTGTTCTATTTATAATCGCAAACTTGTCAATGACGGGCGGGAAGTGGGAGGACGCAAAAATGAAGTCTTTATTCACTTGATCCAGTTAATCGAAAAATATTATATGCAGGAACGGGGTGTTGAGTTTTATGCGGATAAATTGTGCTTGTCTCCTAAATATCTTTCTGCCGTTTCTAAAAGTATCTGCGGATATACCGTGCAGGAACTTGTATTCAAAGCTATCATTCGTAAGAGCATCTCATTGCTTAAAAATACGCAGAAAGATATTCAGGAGATTTCAAATGCCTTCGGCTTCCCCAATGCTTCTTATTTCGGTACGTTCTTTAAGAAGCAGGTTGGGGTTTCACCGCAGCAATATCGGAAGAATCTTTAAACGTTTATTCTTTTTCGCCGTAGGCAAGATCGCCCGCATCGCCCAGTCCCGGAACAATGTAAGAATGTTCGTTGAGTTCGGGATCGATGGCTGCGCACCAGATTGTTGTCTTGTCTTTCGGAAATACATTCTTTATATGATCGATAGCCTTTTGGCTGGCGATAATCGAAGCAACATGAATTTCAGCAGGGTGTCCTTTCGTCAGCATTGCCTGGTAACTAAGTTCCATACTCCCCCCAGTTGCCAGCATAGGATCGGTGATAATCAGCGTTTTGTCATCAATGCGGGGAGAAGCGATATATTCTATGTGTATATCGAATTTTAGCGTATCTTTATATTTACGATAAGCGGAAACAAACGCATTCTCCGCCCTGTCGAAATAGCTAAGGAAACCTTGATGGAAAGGCAGACCAGCACGCAGGATCGTACTGATTACTAAATTGTTGTCCGGTGTACTGACCGGAGCGATTCCCAGTGGTGTCTGGATGTTCTTTACCGAGTATTTAAACTCTTTACTCATTTCATAAGCCATGATTTCTCCGATCCGTTCGATGTTACGGCGGAAACGCAGGCGGTCGTTCTGAACTTCTACATTTCTAATTTCGGATATGTACTGGTTTAGAATCGAATTAGTTTGGCCAAAATCAATTACTTTCATATTATATTTTAATCAAATTTTAATCTCATTTTCATAGTATTGATAACATACTGGCTTGCAAAGTAAACGATAATCTTTCAAATTGCAATATTCAGTTTGCAGATATTGTTAGGAATTTATAAAAGAGTTTCAATTAGGGAAAAATTTCTCTAATACCTTCTTCCTTTCCAAAGAAAGTATTACTTTTGTAGCCGGATTTACAAGGGGGTATCCAAAGCTCCCCATGTTAAGGTGAAAAGAGATAGAAAACAAAATACCAATTTTAATTAATTCAAAGAAAATGGCAAATTTAGATTTAAGCAAGTACGGCATCACAGGTGTGACTGAGATTTTGCACAATCCGTCTTATGATGTTTTGTTCGCTGAGGAAACAAAACCGAGTCTGGAAGGCTTTGAAAAAGGTCAAGTTACTGAATTAGGCGCTGTGAATGTAATGACAGGTATCTACACCGGTCGTTCTCCTAAAGATAAATTCTTCGTTAAGAATGAAGCTTCTGCTGATTCTGTATGGTGGACTTCCGAAGAATATAAAAACGATAACAAACCATGTACTGAAGAAGCTTGGGCTGACTTGAAAGCTAAAGCTGTAAAACAACTTTCCGGCAAACGTTTGTTCGTTGTTGATACTTTCTGTGGTGCTAACGAAGCTACTCGTATGAAAGTACGTTTCATCATGGAAGTAGCTTGGCAGGCTCATTTCGTAACTAACATGTTCATTCGCCCGACTGCTGAAGAACTTGCTAACTACGGAGAACCTGATTTCGTATGTTTCAACGCTTCTAAAGCAAAAGTTGACAACTACAAAGAACTGGGCTTGAACTCTGAAACTGCTACAGTATTCAACCTGAAGACTAAAGAACAAGTAATCCTGAATACTTGGTACGGTGGTGAAATGAAGAAAGGTATGTTCTCTATCATGAACTACATGAACCCGCTTCGTGGTATCGCTTCTATGCACTGCTCTGCTAACACCGATATGGAAGGAACTAGCTCTGCTATCTTCTTCGGTCTGTCTGGTACAGGTAAGACTACTTTGTCTACTGACCCGAAACGTAAATTGATCGGTGACGACGAACACGGATGGGATAACGAAGGTGTATTCAACTACGAAGGTGGTTGCTACGCTAAGGTTATCAACCTGGATAAAGAAAGTGAACCGGATATCTACAATGCTATCAAACGTGACGCTTTACTTGAAAACGTAACTGTTGATGCTAACGGTAAGATTGATTTCACAGATAAGAGCGTGACTGAAAACACTCGTGTTTCTTATCCTATCTATCACATCGAAAACATCGTTAAACCGGTGTCTAAAGGTCCTCACGCAAAACAAGTTATCTTCTTGTCTGCTGATGCATTCGGTGTATTGCCTCCAGTATCTATCTTGAACCCGGCACAGGCTCAATACTACTTCTTGTCTGGATTTACAGCTAAATTGGCTGGTACAGAACGTGGTATCACTGAACCGACTCCGACATTCTCTGCTTGCTTCGGTGCTGCTTTCTTGTCATTGCATCCGACTAAATATGCAGAAGAACTGGTTAAGAAGATGGAGATGACTGGTGCTAAAGCATACTTGGTTAACACTGGATGGAATGGTTCCGGCAAACGTATCTCTATCAAAGATACTCGTGGTATCATCGATGCTATCCTTGATGGTTCTATTGACAAAGCTCCTACTAAGGTTATTCCTTTCTTCGACTTTGTTGTTCCTACAGAACTTCCGGGTGTTGATCCGAAGATCCTTGACCCACGCGACACTTACGAATGTGCTTGCCAATGGGAAGAAAAAGCTAAAGATTTGGCTGGACGTTTCATCAAGAACTTCGCTAAATTTACTGGTAACGAAGCTGGTAAGGCTTTGGTTGCTGCTGGTCCGAAACTCTAATTGGAGAATCAGATATAATATGGAAGGCGGTTCGATTTCGAACCGCCTTTTTTGTTTATGCCTGTGCCTTTCTATGAGAATAAATGCTGTTTGTTTAAAACTTTTCCCTATATTTGCCAAAACAGGAGTACTAACCTTTAAAGGCGGTTATGGTATATCTAGCTACTGACAAACAGACCTATGCGGATCTAAGCATTACAGAGACTGCTAATAATGAGCAATTTCTTTTCTCTTTGTTTTCCAAAACAGAGACAAAAGAAGGAAAAGCGCTGATGTTGAACTGGATTATGTATCCGCTAAGTGATTTGGGGGAAATCCGTAAAAGACAGGAGGCTATTGTCTGGGATGCTTTGCCCGAACTTCTTTTGAATGAAGAAGAGCTGGATTTTATTGAGTATTACCTGGCTTATCGTGACCAGATACGGGAAGCTCATATTTTACTTTCATGTGCTACTGTTATCGACCGTCTGGTGCGATATGATTCGACCCGTTATGTGATCTGCAGAGGGGTGAAATTAGTGGTTCATCTCTTGCATTGTCTGAAGGAATGGGCGACAGAACTACCACAGGGCGCCCCGCAACTCATGAAAGAATCTGCTGCTATGATTGATAATATTCTCCATGGAAGTGAATTGGAGGAAGTATTGGAGCAGACCTCTGATGAGGAAAAACGACTATCTAACTTTGTCATAGACAAATTCGATTATCTGTTCCGGTGTACTCGGTTGTTATCTTTGAAGGAACTTCTGTCTGTTATATATCTACTTGATGTCTGCCGTACAGCTCACCGGGTGGCAAAAGAGAAGAACTTCTGTTGTATGCCGATAATGGTACCGACAATGGACTTCTCGGTGGAGGGAGTCGTTCATCCTTTTGTGAAAGATGCGCAGCCAAACAGTTGGCAGATGTCCCGGGGAAATATATGCATTTTTACAGGCTCTAATATGGCGGGAAAGTCAACAACTTTAAAGGCATTGACCTTGGCTGTCTGGTTGGCACATTGCGGTTTGCCTGTTCCTGTGAAATCAATGATTTGTCCTCTTTACGAGGGGATTTATACCTCTATTAATCTGCCGGATTCTTTGCGGGACGGACGAAGTCATTTTATGGCGGAAGTACTCCGTATTAAAGAAGTGATGCAAAAAGCTGTGACCGGAAAACGCTGTTTGGTGGTATTAGATGAGATGTTTCGCGGGACGAATGCTAAAGATGCGTTTGAAGCCTCCGTTGCCGTCAATGAATTACTGAAAAGCTTCTCTCATTGTCATTTCTTGATATCGACACATATTTTGGAATATGCGAAAGCCTTTGAAAAGGATTCTTCCTGTTGCTTTTATTATATGGAAGCAGAAATTATTGATGATGCGTTTGTCTGTCCTCATCGGTTGTTGTCAGGGATTTCAGAGGCCAGAGTCGGGTATTGGGTCGTGAAAAAAATACTGTCGGATGGTTTGATGTAATTTTACCTCATTATAGAGGTTGTTGAGATTCTGTTTTATTTTTATTAGATATATATTTTGACTACTTTTGTACAGACTATAAATAGGTTATTAATCTTAAATAACGACGCGACGACCATGAAGAATTTTTATTTCCTTCTTATTAGTTCCCTATTCCTTACCTCCGGGCTTTATGCGGGAGAAACAGATTATACTCAAGGACTTTCCATCTGGTTTGATACTCCGAATACTTTGCAGGGATATGCTGCCTGGTATGGCGGAAGACCGGATTTGTGGAAAGATGAAAATAAACCGGTAACAGCAGGAAGCGGACATAATCTGGATGCCAGTTGGGAGTCACAGTCATTGCCTATTGGTAACGGTAGCCTCGGCGCAAATATTATGGGATCGGTGGAAGCCGAACGTATCACTTTCAATGAAAAAACGCTTTGGCGCGGTGGTCCGAACACAGCGAAAGGTGCGGACTATTATTGGAATGTCAATAAACAATCGGCCCATCTTTTAGATGAAATACGCAAAGCATTTACAGAGGGAGATCAGAAAAAGGCTGAAATGCTAACGCGACAGAACTTCAATAGTGAAGTGTCGTATGAAGCTGACGGAGAAAATCCTTTCCGTTTCAGTAGCTTTACTACAATGGGAGAGTTTTATGTAGAAACCGGACTGAATATGATAGGAATGAGCGATTATAAGCGCATTCTTTCTTTGGATTCGGCTATGGCAGTCGTACAATTCAAAAAGGATCGTGTGGCTTATCAACGCAATTTTTTTATCTCTTACCCCGCCAATGTAATGGTGGTACGTTTCAGCGCGGATCAATCGGGGAAACAAAATCTGGTTTTCAGTTATGCGCCCAATCCCCTGTCTACCGGCAGCATGGTTTCTGATGGAAATAAAGGACTGGTTTACACAGCTTCTTTGGATAATAATGGAATGAAGTATGTTGTGCGCATCCAGGCAGAAACAAAAGGAGGAACACTGTCTAATGCAGATGGAAAGTTGACGGTGAAGGATGCAGACGAAGTTGTATTTTATATCACAGCGGACACTGACTATAAGATTAACTTTGATCCGGATTTCAAAGATCCGAAAACATATATAGGCGTTAATCCCGAAGAAACGACAAAGCAGTGGATGAATAATGCAGTGGCGCAGGGATATACAGCTTTATTCAATCAACATTATAATGATTATGCTACTCTGTTCAACCGGGTTCGGCTGAATCTGAACCCAGCGGTGAAAGGAGTGAATCTGCCTACTTCCCAACGTCTGAAAAATTATCGGAAAGGACAGCCGGATTATTATCTGGAAGAGTTGTATTATCAATTTGGACGTTATCTTCTGATTGCCAGTTCCCGTCCGGGCAATATGCCTGCTAATCTACAGGGGATTTGGCACAATAATGTCGATGGACCGTGGCGTGTGGATTATCATAATAACATCAATATCCAGATGAATTATTGGCCTGCTTGTTCTACCAACTTGAATGAGTGCGTGCTTCCGTTGATTGACTTTATCCGTACACTGGTGAAACCGGGGGAGAAGACTGCACAAGCTTATTTCGGAGCAAGAGGATGGACGGCATCTATCTCCGGCAATATTTTCGGCTTTACCACTCCGTTGGAAAGTCAGGATATGTCGTGGAACTTCAATCCGATGGCAGGTCCCTGGCTGGCTACTCATATATGGGAGTATTACGACTATACAAGAGACTTGAAATTTCTGAAAGAAACCGGCTATGAACTAATAAAGAGTAGTGCGGATTTTGCAGTCGATTACCTGTGGCATAAGCCGGATGGAACCTATACGGCTGCTCCGTCCACTTCGCCCGAGCATGGTCCTATCGATCAGGGAGCTACTTTTGTGCATGCCGTAGTGCGTGAAATTCTGATGGATGCGATTGAAGCAAGCAAAGTGTTGGGTGTAGATAAGAAAGAACGTAAGCAATGGGAGCATGTGCTTGCCAATCTCGTTCCCTATCAAATAGGTCGTTATGGTCAGTTGATGGAATGGTCGGTGGATATTGATGATCCGAAAGATGAACATCGTCATGTGAATCATCTGTTCGGCCTGCATCCGGGACATACTGTTTCTCCGGTCACTACTCCCGAACTGGCGAAAGCTGCTAAAGTGGTATTGGTGCATCGTGGTGATGGTGCTACCGGTTGGAGTATGGGTTGGAAGTTGAATCAGTGGGCGCGTTTGCAGGATGGTAATCATGCTTATACTTTATTCGGCAATTTATTGAAGAACGGAACCATGGATAATTTGTGGGATACGCATCCGCCTTTCCAGATTGATGGAAACTTTGGCGGGACAGCGGGAATCACCGAAATGTTGCTCCAAAGTCACATGGGTTTTATTCAATTATTACCGGCTTTGCCGGATGCATGGAAAGACGGTTCTATCAGTGGTATCTGTGCAAAAGGAAATTTTGAGGTGGATATGATCTGGGAGAATCATCAGTTGAAAGAAGCTGTTGTACGCTCTAATGCAGGAGGCAACTGTGTCATAAAGTATTTGGATCAGACTATCTCCTTTAAAACAGTGAAAGGACGCAGTTATCAGATTGGATATGATGCAGCCAAAGGGCTTATTAAAAATTAAACACAAAATATCGGAAAATTAGAAAGAAAGGATGGTACTGGAGTATTTAAAATTATTCGTGACATTTGCAAAGATTGGGATGTTTACTATTGGTGGCGGTTATGCCATGATTCCGTTGATTGAACGGGAGATTGTTAACAAGCAATGGATGAATAAGGAAGAATTTATGGAGATGTTTGCTTTGACGCAGTCGCTTCCGGGTGTGTTTGCTGTGAATATTTCTATTTTTGTAGGATATAAGTTGTATAAGGTGGGTGGTAGCCTGGTGTGTGCATTGGCTACGATTCTTCCCTCTTTCGTTATCATGATGCTGATAGCCATGTTTTTTGCACAGTTTCAGGATAATGAAGTGATGATTCGTATCTTTAATGGAATACGTCCTGCCGTGGTAGCATTGATTCTGTTTCCTTGCATTTCTGCTGTTAGAGCTTTGAAACTGAAGTGTTTTCAGTTGATTGCTCCTGCCATAGCTACCGTGTTGATCTGGCAGTTCGGCTTATCACCTATTTATATTGTGGTGGCCGGAATTATAGGGGGATTGGTATATACATTATGGTTGAAAGAAAAAATAGCGAATAAACAGGTATGATATATTGGCAATTACTTTGGGTGTATCTTAAAATAGGTATGTTCGGTTTTGGGGGTGGATATGCGATGCTTTCCCTGATTCAACATGAAATAGTGGATCTTCATCATTGGCTGACTCCTCAACAGTTTACGGATGTGGTCGCAATTTCGCAGATGACTCCGGGACCGATTGGCATAAATAGTGCTACTTACGTAGGTTATGCGGTAACACAAAGTGTTTGGGGCGCTGTGTTGGCCACTGTAGCCGTTTGCTTGCCTTCTTTTATTTTGGTGTTGCTAATTTCTTATTTCTTTGCGAAGTGTAAGGATAATAAGTATATTAAAGCGGCTATGTCCGGACTGCTTCCTATGTCGGTCGCGCTGATTGCTTCGGCTGCATTACTTATGATGAATAGAGAGAATTTTATAGACTATAAAAGTATCGGTATTTTCGCAGCCGCCTTTTTGGTTACATGGAAATGGAATCTTCACCCTATTCTGTTGATTTGTCTGGCGGGTGTGGTAGGATTACTGTTGTATTAGTATACTTATGGGAAAAAGAGCCCCCCGGTTGAACACTGTGTTTAACCGGGGGCTCTTTTATAATATTATGAAAGAATAGTTAGTTTTTGTTTGCACGTTTACGTTCGATTTCGTCCAAAATCACTTTACGCATACGCATTGCTTTAGGAGTAACTTCTACATATTCATCTTCCTTAATATATTCCAGTGCTTCTTCAAGTGAGAACTGGATAGGTGGAATCAGGCGTACTTTATCATCCGAACCGGAAGCACGCATATTCGTCAACTTCTTCGATTTGGTTACGTTGATAACCAGGTCGTTGTCATGAGAGTGTTCGCCTACTACTTGTCCTGCATAGACTTCGTCCTGCGGGAAGATAAAGAACTTACCGCGATCCTGTAATTTGTCAATGGCATAAGCAAAAGCTGTTCCGCTTTCCATAGCAATCATAGAACCATTGGTACGACGTTCGATTTCTCCTTTGTGCGGTTGATATTCTTTGAAGCGGTGTGCCATGATGGCTTCGCCGGCAGAGGCAGTCAGTACATTGGTACGCAAACCGATGATACCGCGTGAAGGCATATTGAACTCAAGATTGATACGTTCACCTGTATTTTCCATCTTGACCATTTCACCTTTACGGCGAGTAACCATATCTATAATTTTGCTGGAATATTCTTCCGGTACGTTGATGGTCAGTTCTTCAATCGGCTCGCATTTCACACCGTCGATTTCTCTGAAGATAACCTGCGGCTGACCTACCTGCAATTCATATCCCTCTCGGCGCATTGTTTCAATTAATACAGAAAGGTGGAGTACGCCACGGCCGGAAACAATCCATTTACCGTCTTCTTCACTTTTTCTTACGCGGAGAGCCAGATTCTTGTCGAGCTCCTTCATCAGACGGTCGTGGATATGACGTGAAGTCACAAACTTGCCATCTTTACCGAAGAAAGGAGAATCGTTGATAGCAAACAGCATACTCATGGTCGGTTCGTCGATTGCGATTGGCGGCAATGCTTCCGGATTCTCGAAATCACAAACAGTATCTCCAATTTCGAAACCGTCGATACCTACCAGTGCGCAGATGTCACCGGAAGAAACTTCGTTTGTTTTCACGCGGCCTAAACCTTCGAAAACATGGAGCTCTTTGATTTTGCTCTTGAGCATATCACCGTTACGTTTCGCAAGCGTTATATTCATACCTTCTTTTAATGTACCGCGATGTACGCGGCCTACAGCGATACGACCGGTATAAGAAGAATAATCCAGAGAAGTAATCAACATCTGGGGAGTACCTTCCAATTGTTTGGGTGCCGGAATATTTTCGATGATACAATCCAGTAGCGGAGTAATACTGTCAGTCTGTTGCTTCCAGTCGGTGCTCATCCAGTTGTTCTTGGCGGAACCGTAAATCACGGGGAAGTCCAGCTGATCTTCCGTTGCGTTCAAGCTGAACATCAAGTCGAAAACCATCTCGTAAACTTCTTCCGGGCGGCAGTTAGGTTTATCTACCTTATTAACTACCACAATGGGTTTCAAACCGATTTCGAGCGCTTTTTGCAGTACGAAACGAGTCTGTGGCATCGGACCTTCGAAGGCATCTACCAACAGAATACAGCCATCGGCCATATTCAATACACGTTCTACTTCACCACCGAAGTCGCTGTGTCCCGGAGTATCAATAATATTAATTTTTGTACCGTTGTAATTGATGGATACGTTTTTGGAGAGAATCGTTATACCACGTTCACGTTCCAAATCGTTGTTATCCAGGATAAGTTCACCACTATTTTGGTTGCTGCGGAATAAATTTCCGGCCAATAGCATCTTGTCAACCAGCGTTGTTTTCCCATGGTCAACATGGGCAATGATTGCAATGTTTCGAATATTTTGCATATAATACCTATTATTTGGCTGCAAAGGTACGAAAATAGGATTAGAAATATGCGCAATGATAGCAATTTTTTCTTGTAAATCGTTGTGTGATATAAAGATAATGCCTATCTTTGCACGCTCAAAAGAATAATTTATCAATTAAAATTCTAAGAATTATGTATTTAGACGCTGCTAAAAAGCAAGAAATCTTCGGAAAGTACGGAAAGTCTAACACTGACACCGGCTCAGCTGAGGCCCAAGTGGCATTGTTTTCCTACCGTATTTCTCACCTGACTGAGCACATGAAGCTCAACAGAAAAGATTATAGTACTGAAAGAGCGTTAACAATGTTGGTAGGTAAGCGTCGTCGCTTACTCGACTACCTGAAAGCAAGAGATATCGAAAGATATCGTGCTATTGTTAAAGAGCTCGGTTTGCGTAAGTAATCTACTTATCGCGAAAAGATTTAAAGCCGTTCCTCATGATAGAGGAACGGCTTTTTTTTAGTTTCTTCTTTTTCTTCCTGATAGTCGTATTTTCTTCGGTTATAATTGTGTTCATCTAAAGATTTTGCTATTTTTGCAGCTTAATTATTATAATTTATCACCTTTGATAACTAAAATGCTTTCAAAATGGATACAAGTAAGATTGTTGGCGAGAAAATTAAAGCCCTCCGCGAAGATAAATCAATAAGCATAGAAGAGTTGGCGCAACGTTCAGGTTTGGCTATCGAACAGATTGAACGTATTGAGAATAACATTGATATACCTTCTCTCGCACCGCTGATTAAGATTGCGCGTGTGTTGGGAGTACGTCTGGGTACTTTCCTTGATGATCAGGATGAAGTCGGACCGGTCGTATGCCGTAAGAAAGAAGCCAAAGATGCGATCAGTTTTTCCAATAATGCGATTCACTCTCGCAAACACATGGAATATCACTCGTTGTCCAAGTCAAAGGCGGACCGTCACATGGAACCGTTTATTATCGATGTGATGCCGACGCAAGATACCGACTTCGTGCTTTCTTCTCATGAAGGAGAAGAGTTTATCATGGTTATGGAAGGTATCATGGAAATCAGCTATGGCAAGAACACCTATCTGCTGGAAGAGGGTGATAGTATTTATTATGATTCCATTGTTCCTCATCATGTACATGCTTATGAGGGACAGGCTGCAAAAATCCTGGCAGTAGTTTACACACCGATTTAATGAAATAGTAGGAACCAAGACTTAAGTATAATTACATGCAATTATTTGATCGTACTTTGGGGCAGTGGCTGGAGCACTGGGCTGAAGAGACTCCCGATAAGGAATATATCGTATATTCCGACCGAAATCTCCGTTTTACCTGGAGTCAGTTGAACCGTCGTGTGGATGATATGGCAAAAGGGCTTATTGCCATTGGTGTGGAACGTGGTACTCATGTGGGTATCTGGGCGGCTAATGTTCCCGATTGGTTGACATTGCTATATGCCTGCGCGAAGATTGGTGCGGTATATGTTACAGTGAATACGAACTACAAGCAATCGGAATTGGAGTATCTTTGCCAGAACTCGGATATGCATACGCTTTGTATTGTGAATGGTGAGAAGGATAGTGATTTTGTGCAGATGACATACACGATGCTTCCTGAATTGAAGACTTGTGAGCGTGGACATTTAAAGAGCGAACGCTTTCCATATATGCGAAATGTAGTATATGTAGGTCAGGAAAAACATCGTGGTATGTATAATACAGCGGAGATCCTGCTGTTGGGAGATAATGTGGAAGATGACCGTTTGAACGAACTAAAAAGCAAAGTGGATTGTCACGATGTGGTAAATATGCAATATACGTCGGGCACTACCGGTTTTCCGAAAGGGGTGATGCTGACACATTATAATATCGCCAATAATGGATTTCTGACGGGGGAACACATGAAGTTCACGGCAGATGACAAACTTTGTTGTTGCGTTCCGTTGTTCCATTGTTTTGGGGTAGTATTGGCTACCATGAACTGTCTGACTCATGGTTGTACACAAGTGATGGTAGAACGTTTCGACCCGTTGGTTGTGCTGGCCTCTATTCATAAAGAACGTTGTACGGCTCTTTATGGTGTGCCGACTATGTTTATCGCCGAGTTGCATCATCCGATGTTCGATCTCTTTGATATGTCTTGTCTTCGTACAGGTATTATGGCAGGTTCTCTATGTCCTGTTGAACTGATGAAGCAGGTAGAAGAGAAAATGTATATGAAGGTGACTAGTGTATATGGACTGACGGAGACTGCTCCGGGTATGACAGCTTCTCGTATTGATGATCCGTTCGATGTACGTTGTAATACGGTAGGACATGATTTCGAATTTACGGAGGTGAAAGTGATTGATCCTGAAACAGGTGAAGAATGTCCGGTTGGGGTACAAGGTGAAATGTGTAACCGTGGTTATAATACCATGAAAGGATATTATAAGAATCCGGAAGCAACGGCGGAAGTGCTTGATGAAAACAACTTCTTGCATTCCGGCGACTTGGGTATTAAGGATGAAGATGGAAATTACCGGATTACCGGACGTATCAAAGATATGATTATTCGTGGTGGCGAGAATATTTATCCGCGCGAAATAGAAGAGTTTCTTTATAAGCTTGACGGAGTGAAAGATGTTCAAGTAGCTGGTATTCCTTCTAAAAAGTATGGTGAGGCAGTCGGAGCATTTATTATTTTGCAGGAAGGAGTACAAATGCAGGAAGCCGATGTACGTGATTTCTGCAGAAATAAGATATCCCGTTATAAGATTCCGAAATATATTTTCTTTGTGAATGAATTCCCGATGACGGGTAGTGGAAAGATTCAGAAGTTCAGACTGAAAGATCTGGGACTGCAACTTTGTAAAGAGCAGGGTATAGAGATTATTTAGAGACTCATGATTATTTAAAGACACACAAAGTTTTTCGATTATAAACAGTGAACGGTGAACTCTCTGCAATCAATTATGCAGTTTGTTCACCGTTCACTATTTGTATGCTCTTATCCGGTTTTGTCTCCGGCGTCAGGTTGCGTGTTATTAAATGAAATCATCGCCCAGTTGCATTTGGGCGTCGTTTACATATTTACGGATAGCATGTTCTTCATCTTTGCGGCAAATCAAAAGAACGTTGTCCGATTCGGCTATCAGAAATCCTTCCAGTCCATCGATAACGGCCAGTTTGCCTTTCGGAAGTACTACCATATTATCTTTACTATTATATATAAGTGAATGGCACTTCAGCGTAACATTGCCTTCCGGGTCTCTTTCCGATAAATCATAAAGTGATCCCCAAGTTCCAAGATCGGACCAGCCAAAATCTCCTAATGATACATACACATTATCCGCTTTCTCCATAATGCCGAAGTCGATGGATACATTAGGACATGCTGGGAAGTTTTCTTCGATGAATGCTTTCTCCTTGTCGGTGGCATAAATATCTTTTCCCGGTGCCAGTTTGGAAGCTAATTCAGGCAGTAAATCTTCACTTGCTTTGATGATTGTATTTACATTCCACATAAATAGGCCGGAATTCCAATAAAATTCTCCGCTCTCTACGAATACTTTAGCTAATTCCAGTTCCGGTTTTTCAGTGAATGTTTTTACTTTATAGAAGTTTCCTCCTGCGGGTTCGTCTATTTGTATATATCCGTACCCTGTTTCCGGGCGATTGGGTTTAATACCTAATGTCAGTAGCTTTTCCGAGCGTGAAACAAAATCAAGTCCTTTTTCGATAGCGGCAAGAAACTCATCCTCTTTTAAAATTAAATGGTCTGAAGGAGCGACTACGATATTGGCGTTCGGGTTCAGTGCCCGGATGTGGTAAGCGGCCCATGCTATACACGGAGCGGTATTTCGTCTTGCGGGTTCCAGCAGAATCTGTTCTTCGTTCACTTCGGGCAATTGTTCCTTCACTAAGTCCGCATACATTGCATTGGTAACGATGAAAATATTTTCTGTTGGGATAACCTTTTGGAACCGGTCGAAAGTCTGTTGTAAAAGTGAACGGCCCGTTCCGAAGAAATCTAAGAATTGTTTGGGCAATGTTTTGCGGCTAAACGGCCAGAAGCGGCTTCCAATGCCGCCACCCATAATCACGCAATAATTATCCTGGTTTGTCATGATAGTGACTCTATTTTAAAGTTTCTGCTAATGTACGGTTTATTCTCTGAATAGAGAAGTGTTTAAGATATGTTTTATTATTTTTTTCTCCTTTTTTTTGCCAAACTATTGTGGAATCAAAATAATGTCGTATCTTTGCACCGCAATTGAGAAATCAAGTATGCGCCCAGATGGCGGAATCGGTAGACGCGCTGGTCTCAAACACCAGTGGATTCACTTCCATCCCGGTTCGACCCCGGGTCTGGGTACGAATAAACCCTGATAATCACCTGATTATCAGGGTTTTCTGCTTTTATAGGGCGTACTAAATGTGTACTGAATGACGAATACAAAGAAAAGGTGTACTTTAATAGTTTTCTTCCCCATATCTTTATAATTTCTTAACGCTTATCCTATCTTTTCTTCCTTATTATTGCCGATGTTTTCGGGAAAAGTGAGATTCTTACCTTATATTTGTAGTAAGAACGTTTAAAGGCACACGATTATGGAAAATCATATAGAAACCAATTTCAGAGAAATACAGAAGATATTAGATAGTTGTATAGCTCATGACTATAAAACTAAAGTAGATGCACTATTTTTAAAACGTGAATATTTGACGCAAGCCCAGCTAAAGGATTATTTGCGACAAGAAATTTTCCGTGCGACTGAAAATATTGTAGCCATCCAACAAAAATACCGTGTCGTGCGTAACATTGTATTGGATATGGATATTCCCGATTTTTTGTGGGAAAGTGGTTATTTTGAGGACTTGAATTCTGATGAAAGAAAAAAGTATATCGGTTTCCGCTGCTCTGATTTTGATATGGATGCATATTTGCATGAACCGTCCTGTTATGATGGGCGGCTTCCCTATTTGTCCATTATCGTTAATCTTGTCGTGCTTTCCAAGTATTTGCGCTATCTGCAAGAACAGGAAAGCAATTACCATACAGATGCGGTTGCCATCCAAGAGCAAGCCTTGCCAAAAGAGAAAGAGGAAAGTGCAGATACTAATCCAACCAAGATTGTGGGCAAAAGCAATCCTTTCAAGTCCACGTTGAAAGCCAATGAAATCAAACTTCTGACCGACTGTGTGAATGAAGCGAATATGTTTACTACTACCGTCAGTGCCAAAATACTTACCGATTTTTTCAACTGCAAACTGAATGGGGTATTGAAAGTTAATAATACCCGTCTGTTAGCCTATCTTATGATGCAACTTAGCTGTTATAATTACATCGTTTATGAATGGCAGTCTGTTATAGCAAACAATAAGCTGATATTGAAGAAGATAAAAGGTGAACCGCTTACACGTACTGACCTGTCGAGTGCGACAGACCAAGCGAAAAATATCTATCCGAAAGGATATGAAATCATAGACAAATACATCAAACAACTGCAAAAAGGTTGAGCATAGATTGAACGCTCAAACAAAGGTCAATTAGACTTCATTTTCAAGCTCTTAACTTTGCCCCCGTTAACAAAAAAACGAGGGTGCGCACCTTCATATTGTTTCACCTAAATTCCTAAACAATATGGAAAGAGATTTAGAGTTAAGAGTTTCCGAACTCGAAAAAATGTTGTTCCTTTCAAAGAACGTGCTTAGCTTCGATGAAGCGAGCAAGTTTTTGAACCTTTCTAAAAGTTACCTGTACAAGCTGACTTCGGGTAACTTGATACCCCATTACAAGCCGCAGGGCAAAATGCTTTATTTTGAGAAAGCGGAATTAGAAGCGTGGTTGCGTCAGAACCCGGTGAAGACGCAGGCGCAGATAGAGCAGGAAGCGCAGAAATATATCCTTAACCGTCCCTTAAAGATATAGCGGCTATGGAAAATAGAAAAGCGACAGAAGCCGGGCAGGATGTCACCATGCAGAAAGAGGATTTTGCAGCCCTTTGGAAAACCATCCATCTAAAGGTGACGGACACTTACGAAGTGCCGCCCGAAATACTCTGGGTGAACGGCTCTACCATTGGCACGCTGGGTAATTTCAACGCATCCACAGGAAAAGCCAAGAGCAAAAAGACATTCAACATTTCCGCCATCGTTGCGGCGGCGTTGAAGAATGACGAGGTACTGAAGTATTCGGCATATCTGCCACCGAACAAGCGGAAAATCCTCTATGTAGATACCGAGCAGAGCAAATACCATTGCCATAAGGTCATGGAGCGTATTTTGCGACTTGCCGGACTGCCTACCGACAAGGACAGGGACGATTTTGTTTTCATCGTGCTAAGGGAGCAGACCCCCGACAAGCGGAAACAGATTATCGGCTATATGCTTGAAAATATGCCCGATGTGGGGTTGCTCATCATTGACGGAATCCGTGACTTGATGTATGACATCAACAGCCCCAGCGAATCAACCGACCTAATCAACCTCTTGATGCGCTGGTCAAGCGGATATAACCTGCATATCCACACTGTTCTGCATTTGAATAAGGGGGATGACAACACAAGGGGGCATATCGGTACGGAACTGAACAACAAGGCTGAAACCGTCCTGCAAATCACGAAAAGCCAGCAGGACGGCAACATAAGCGAGGTAAAGGCGATGCACATACGTGACCGGGAATTTGACCCGTTCGCATTCCGTATCAATGACAACGCTTTACCCGAAATCGTGGATGATTATGTATTCCAACAACCTAAGCAGGACAGGAACTTTTCGCTTACGGAACTGACTGAACAGCAACACCGGGAAGCGTTGGAGAACGGTTTCGGCAAGCAGGTGGTACAAGGCTATTCCAATGTCATAGCGGCATTGAAACAGGGTTATGCGAGTATCGGTTACGAGCGTGGACGCAATGTTCTTGTGTCGCTTAACAAGTTTCTTGTGAACAAGCGCATGATTGTGAAAGAGGGCAAGGGCTACCGCTATAATCCCGATTTCCATTATTAAAAGTCAGTTTGGTTTAGTCCGGGTGTATATACAAGAGGAACGGACTTACTATTTCCCAGTATCGGAACAGGCAGGTTTAGTATGGTACGGGTGTATATATAACGGACTAAACAGGACTGGTGCACTTTTCAACTATTTTTTAATCCCCAAAAAGAAAATGTTATGAACATCGAAGATGTGAAACAAATACCCATCGCAGACTATCTGCACAGTTTAGGTTACTCTCCTGTCAAGCAGCAGGGTAACGGTTTATGGTACAAATCACCGTTAAGGGAGGAACACGAACCGTCTTTCAAGGTGAACACTGACCGCAACCTTTGGTATGACTTTGGCGCAGGCAAGGGCGGCAACATCATCGCACTGGCAAAGGAACTCTATTGTTCAGACAGCTTGCCATACCTTTTAAACCGGATAGCGGAACAGACACCGCACGTCCGTCCGGTCAGTTTTTCTTTTCCCCAGCGTAGGACAGAACCGAGCTTCCAGCATTTGGAAGTCCGTGACCTTATCCATCCGGCATTGCTCCGTTATTTGCAGGGACGGGGTATCAATGTCGAACTGGCAAAAAGAGAATGTAAGGAACTCCATTTTACCAATAACGGCAGACCGTTCTTTGCTATCGGTTTCCCGAACATGGCAGGAGGTTACGAGGTTCGCAATTCCTTTTTCAAAGGCTGCATTGCCCCGAAAGACATCACCCATATACGGCAGCAGGGAGAGCCGAGAGAGAAGTGTTTGGTATTCGAGGGGTTTATGGACTATCTTTCTTTCCTCACGCTCCGGATGAAGAACTGCCCGACCATGCCCGACCTTGACAGACAGGACTATGTCATTCTTAATTCGACTGTCAACGTGCCGAAAGCCATTGACGTGCTGTACCCGTATGAACGCATCCACTGTATGCTTGACAATGACAAGGCTGGATATGAAGCGACACGGGCTATCGAATTGGAATACTCCTACCGTGTGCGTGACTTCTCGGACAATTACAGGGGGTATTCGGCAGGAAGCAGGAACAGAAGAACAGCACCAGCCAAGCGCAGGAGATAAAGCAGGAAACCGGACAACGTGCCGCCCCAAGACAGAAAAGGGGCAGGGGCATTTAGTCCGGTAGGATTACCAACGGCAGGCGGTTTAATTTGGAGAGCAAGGTTATGTTTCGGTAGACCGAAACTACCTTGCTTTGCTTGACAGCAAAGAAAATTTCTCCCGTTGGTCGCAATTTTTAAGATACCATTTAAATGTAAAAACTTATGACGAATATAAAGGATAAGCCGGGGGGACGTCCGGCAAAGAAACGGATAGAGAAGCAGCAACGGGTAGTCAGCACGAAGCTGACCGAGTTGCAGTATTATGCCATCAGAAAGCGAGCCGGGGAATCCGGGTTGCGTGTCAGTGAGTATGTAAGGCAGGCGGTTGTTTCGGCAGAGGTCATACCCCGGCTGAACAGGCAGGATGCGGACACCATCCGCAAACTGGCAGGGGAAGCCAACAACATCAACCAGTTGGCGCACCGGGCGAATGCCGGAGGTTTCGCACTGGTGGCGGTGGAACTGGTGAAACTCAAAAACAGGATTGTCGAAATTATAAACCAGTTGTCGGATGATTGGAAAAATAAAAAAGGGAAGCGGGTTTAAGGGCTGCGTGAACTATGTGCTGGGCAAGGAGCAGGCGGCTTTACTCCATGCGGACGGGGTTCTGACTGAAAGCCGGGGTGATATAATCCGCAGCTTCTGTATGCAGACCGGGATGAATCCCGACTTGAAAAAGCCTGTCGGACATATTGCGCTAAGTTATTCGGCAGTGGATGCGCCCAAATTGACAGACGCCCAAATTGACAGACGAGAGGATGATACAGCTTGCGCAGGAATATATGCGTGAGATGAAAATCACCGATACGCAGTATATCATCGTGCGCCATCAAGACCGGGAGCATCCGCACGTGCATATCGTGTTCAACCGTATAGACAACAATGGCAAGACCATTTCGGACAAAAACGATATGTACCGCAACGAGCAGGTATGCAAGAAGCTGAAAGCCAAACACGGGCTTTATTTCGCTGGTGGGAAAGAACAGGTAAAGCAGCACCGCTTGAAAGAGCCGGACAAATCGAAATACGAGATTTACAACGCTGTAAAGAATGAAATCGGGAAGTCCAAGAACTGGCGGCAGTTACAGGAGCGGTTAGCGGAAAAGGGTATTACTATCCGGTTCAAGTATAAGGGGCAGACAAGCGAGATACAGGGCATATCCTTTTCCAAAGGCGAATACACGTTCAAGGATTCGGAGATAGACCGTAATTTCAGTTTCTCCAAACTGGATAAGTGTTTTGGGGATGTAGGGCAGACGACAGCCGGAAGCAATAAGCAGACGGTTACCGCACCTGTTCAGAAATCAGTATCAGCACCC
>OAXJ01000657.1_pt1 | contig 33031 bp, 30 predicted proteins | sample 1517241 | NCBI WGS metagenome assembly OAXJ01 (sample SAMEA2580293, study PRJEB22360) | human gut metagenome | biome: human gut; feature: human-associated habitat; material: faeces | place: Denmark | collected 2008/2010 | reverse complement strand
ACGCGAAACTCCGCGCAGAGGGCAAATAAAGCAGTATAAAACAGAGCCGCAGTCTCCCAAAAGACTGCGGCTCTGTTGTTTGCAAAAGTTCCAGATATAACAAAAAGCTCTTCAGTCGAGAGGCTGAAGAGCTCTGGTCCAGCAGAGCTGGACAAATCCGAACTTGTCGGGGCAAGGCCCCTCCATCTTGCTTGCGCAAACCGTTCTGTTGCTCAAAAGCCCCACTGGGGCTTTCGTTGCTTCGCAAACGCAAACTTTTTCCTCCCCGGTGGATACTTATACTTTTTCAGTAAGTGCTTCACCATCTTACCCATACTCGCACGGGCAGTTTCTTTTTTTGCAGGTCTATTGCGCTCGCATTACTGAATTTCTGTGTTTCCAGCCATCTCCATTGCGGCGTTCGATTGACACAGGTTGAGTTATCGGCAGATACAGCAAACACAACGGGCGGCTCTGGTAACAGAGCTGCCCGTTGTGTTTGGTTATGAAAAGGAGAACTTAGATCTCATACCACTTGATCTCGTTGGCATCCAGATGCAGAGCAAAGCTGCTGCCGTCTGTGGTGTAAACGGTGGTGTCCTGCGGCTCGTACGTGTTGTTCACCACACAATACTTGCCGTTCTTGACGTAGGCGTGAACTTCTACATTATAATTGGAGCTGAACCATGTATGCAGTTCCTCCTCGCTGTGGGCACTCCACAGGATAGCGCGGTAAAGGGTGCGGCTGTTGGCAAAACTGTAAGGCACACCGCTGATGTACACGGCGCGCCCCTTGCCGAAGTCGTGTGCCGCCATCTGCACTTCTTTGTTTCGCTGCACCAGCACTTCGGTGCCTTCCAGCGCATAAATATTCTTCTTGCCCTCGCCAAAGTCGATGGGCCGGTCGGCATCCTGCAGAATGAAATGGTCCGGGTGTTCTTCCCAGTTGTACTTGTCGTAGTTGAGGGTGAAGCCGTTTTCTTCCTCCACGCCCAGCACGCTGGCAAGCTGGAGAATGTGGCCCTGATACGGGTGACCGGAAGGCTCACCCACGCCGATAAAGCCGCCGCCGTTCCAGACGAACTTGCGGATAGCGGAGGAGATCTCCGGGTCTTCCCACCAGATGCCGCCGGTGTGTGCGGTGTCGGCATCGCCGACATTGATAATGACATCCAACGAATCCAGCAGATGCGGGTCGTTCTTGATATCCTCAAAGCTGATAAACTTCACATCAAAGGGCGCACCGGACAGCATCTCAATGACACCGGCATAGCTATAGTTCTGCTTGTAATAGAGGGCGTGATGCACCATGTGACAGCCCCAAGCCCGCATTTTACCCCAACAGTTCAGCACGGCCACTCGCTTGACACAGTAGGGTGTGGTGTCCTTGATGTTCTCGTACAGTTCGCGGAACTCGTTGCAGACGCTCTCCACGTAGTCCACGAACTCCGGGAACTGCAAGGCCAGTTTCAGATAGCCGCCATAGCCGATGCGGTCGATGGGCTTGCGCAGGATAGCGCGGCGGGCTGTGACCCAGTTCTCCTTGGCTTCCCGCACCGGGTCGCCGCCCTCGTGGAAGGTGTCGGGGAAGAAGTACGGCAGGAAACGGCCCTCGGTGTACTTCACGCCCTCAATGTCAGAGATCAGGCGCAGGGTGGAGCCGTTGCCCACGCTGCCCACTACGGCATCCAGTCCGATGGTCTTGAACTCCGGCATGAAAGGTTCGGTGCCGATCCAGTGATCGCCGAGGAACATCATGGCTTCGCACCCGCACGCGTGGGTGATGTCCACCATCTCCTTGGCAAGCTTTGCCACCTCGCGGCGCTGGAAGGCCTGAAAATCCCGAAATTCCTTGCTGGGCACCCGGTACTGGTTGTTATAGTAGCCCTGATCGATGATGTACTCCGGGCGGAACTTGTAGCCCACCTCCTGCTCAAACTGGTTGAGGATATAAGGGCTGACCGAAGCAGAGTATCCATACCAGTCCACGAACTTCTCCCGCTTCAGCTCGTCGAAGATCAGGGTGAACTGATGGAAGAACGTGGTATAGCGGATGACGTTCACATACGGATGCTCTGCAATGAACTTGCGCAGGCGCTCCATGGAATACTTGTGGGTCTTGGGCTGACGCACGTCAAAGGTGATCTGGTGCTCAAAATTCGTCCAGCCGTTGGTGGTAGCGTTGTACATATGCACCGGGTCCCAGATGAGGTAAGCCAGAAAACTGACGGTATACTCATGGAACGGTACGGCCTGTACGGTCACACTGCCTTCGGCGTAGCTCCACCGCTCCGGCGGCACGGGCTGACCGGTGGTTCGATCCATGACCTCCCACCAGCGGGTGATGTCGTCGTTGGTGTTCACCTGCATCAGCTCCGGGCTGATGCCCTTCATCAGCGGGATGGTCACGGTGTCGCCGGGGGCGGTGTAAAAGCCGGTCATGATGTAGCACTGCTGTACCTCGTCCGGGTTTGCCTTTGCCCATGCGTTGTCCTTGCGGGTGGTATAGTAGGTGGAGTAGATCTTGGCGTCCGCATCCTTGAGCTGCTGCGGGAAGTCGGTGCCGTCGCAGTCGCGGATGGCATCAGCACCCCACTTTTTTAAGATCTCCAGCGTTTCGGGCACAACGTCCAGGTCTGTGGGAATGGTCACGCGCCCGGTCTTTCTCAATTTGTCCATGGGAAACTCTCCTTTACCTCTCTTTGAATCGTAGGGGGTCAATCGTAGGCGGCGTTATACAGCGCCAGCACAGCCAGCAGCAGCGCTACGCCCACCAGCATGATGCCAAGCCCTGCCAGCTGCCCGGTCATTTTCCAGCCGGACACCACCAGCACCAAGGCCAGTACGAACAGCACCAGCATCAGGATCATGCGCAGGGCGGGATGGCTTTTCCAATATGCTTTCATCGTCTGTCACCTTAACCTTTCAGGCCGCCCACGGTCATGCCCTGCGTCAGCTGCCGCTGCACGCAGATGTACAAAATCAGGGTGGGCAGCATCACCAGCACAAGGCCTGCGTACATGGTACCGTACTGGGCGGCGCTCTGCTGCGCCTGCATCAGGTTCAAAAGACCTACCGGCAGGGTGCGGGGTGCCTTGGTGGAGCTCATCAGGGTCATGGAGATGATATACTCGTTCCAGAAGGACAGGAAGTTGAACAGGATAATGGTGATGATGGAGGGCTTTGCCATGGGGAAGATGATGCGGGTCATGGTGGAAAAATAGCTTGCACCGTCGATATAGGCGGCCTCCTCAAAATCGTGGGGCAGGGTGGCAAAGTAGCCCGACAGCAGGTAGATGGTAAAGGGCAGCGCGGTGGCGGCGTATACCACCGCCAGCACCACCAGATTGTTCAGCAGAAAGCTGCTGCCGAAATGGCCTTTCAGCCACACATCGCTGTCCCGCAGCATCAAAAAGATGGGCACCACGATGTAGTTCACATTGATGAACAGGCCCGCCATGAATAGGGTGTTCAGTACCTTGCACCCCTTGAAGCGGAAGCGGGACAGGCAGTAGGCGGCGGGCAGGGCAACGACCAGCAGCAGTGCCAGCGCCAGCGCGGTGACGATGACCGAGTTGAGCATATATTCGCCCATTTTCGCGCCGTTCCATGCGTTGACGAAGTTCTGCCAGTAGAACCCGGCGGGCAGTGCCCAGGGGTTGCCGTAGAACTCTGCATTCTGCTTGATGGAGGCCATGAACACCCATGCCACCGGCACGATGATGGTAACGGCCAGCAGAACCAGCACAAAATAGATGAAAAACTTGTACAGACCTTCCGCAGAGCGGGAAGATTTTTCGGTGGTATTCTGCATCTTCTTCCCTCCTTAAAATTCCAGCGTATCGCGGTTGGTGACCTTGTTGACACAGGCGGACAGGGCAAACGAGAACAGGAAGATGACCACGCCGATGGCCATACTGTAACCATACAGGCCAGCGTCTTTCTGGCTGTACATATAGCTCAGCGCCACATCCGATGCGCCGTTGGGCCCGCCGCTGGTCATGGCCTTGACGAAGAGGAAGGCCATGTTGATGGTGGAGATGATAAAGAAGGTGAGGGTGGTGCGGATATTCGTCCAGATGAGGGGGATGGTGATCTGGAAGAACTGGGTCAGCCGCCCGGCACCGTCCAGATTGGCGCTCTCGTACAGGCTGATGGGCACGGCAGACATGGAGGCCATGTACATGACCATGTAGTAGCCGATGGCCTGCCACACCATGGCAATGATGATGGAGGGGATGACCAGCTTTTCGCCCTTCCACAGGATGGGGTCGCTCATGCTGCGGAACAGGCCGATGATGCTGTTCAGCATGCCGTTTTCCGGCTTATAGATGGCAGAGAAGATGCCGGAGATGACGACCACCGACAGGATGTTGGGGATGTAGAAGATGATGCGGAAAAAGTTCTGGCCTTTGATCTTCTCCCGGGTGAGGATGGCGGCAAATACCAGTGCAAAGGCGAAGGTGATCAGGGTGACCGTTACCACCAGCAGGATCATATTCTGCATGGAGCGGATGAACTGGGCGTCCTGCAGCAGATGCTGGAAGTTTTTAAGCCCCACAAAGGTCTCGTTGGGAGAATAGGCACCCCGCTCATACAAACTCATGCGGAACACGTTGAGGGTGGGCAGGATCATAAAGAGGAAAAACAGGATGGTAGCCGGTGCCACACAGAGGAATACGAACCGTTTGCGGCTTTTATCCGTTCTCATAGGGGATTGACCGCTCCTTTCTTGATGGTGCTGTACAGCCCAAAAAAGCGGAGGCGGTAAAAACCGCCCCCGCTGGGCAGGGCTTAATTACTCGATGATGTTGGCGCGCATCTGGTCGCTGGCGGACTTGATGCCGTCGATCCACTGCTGCTCGGTCATGCTGCCGGACACCAGAGAGTTGACGGGGTCGAAGAACACGGTGCGCACCTCCACGCCGGGGATAGCGGTGAAGGAAGCAAAGTTGCCCATAGCGGCCTTTGCGCCGTTGTCGTAGATGGAGTAGAACATCTTGTTGTCGCCTTCCAGACTGTCGGCGATGCCCAGCACAGGCTGGATCGCGCCGCTCTCGGCAAACAGCTTGCAGGCTTCGTCGCTGTACAGGTAAGCCACGAACTGCTTGGCTGCATCCAGATGCTCCGCACCGGCGGGGATCCATGCCTGCTCGAACCAGGTGTAGCTGTAGCTGTCGCCGCCGGCCTTGACAGCGGGCAGAGCGGTCATGCCCCACTCAAAGCCGTCCGCACGGGGAGCCTCGGCCATCTCGCCCACGATCCAGGTGCCGTTGGGCATGAACAGGGCCTTGTTGTCCAGCACCAGCTGCTGGTTCTGGGTAAAGTCCTGATCGTTGGCCTGGGCAGGGGTGATGGGGTTGGTGTAGGAGGCCAGCTTAGCCACGATATCAAAGCAGGTCTTTGCCTCGGGGGTGTCCCAGATGCCCTCGGTGTAGTGGGTGGCCTTGTCGAAGAACTCCGGACCGCCGGCAGCGTACATCAGCGCATAGAAGAAGGCGTCGAAGTAGCCGGTGGTGGGGTAGGTGAACAGGTAGGTGCCCTCAGCGGCAGCCTTGTCGCCCAGTGCCCACATCTCGTCCCAGGTCTTGGGCACGTCCCAGCCCTTTTCCTTCAGGAAACCGGCGTTGTAGAACAGGCCGCAGGGGCTGTAGAACATGGGAGCCAGATAGGTTTTGCCGTCGCCGTAGGGGTTGGTCAGGGAGGTGTCGGTAAAGCCGCCGGCGATCTTCTCGCTCACCTTCTTGCTCTCGCCGGGCACGGTCATGCTCAGCACATCGGTGATGTCGGCGATCAGGTTGCCCTTGATGAACTGCTCGGTCAGGGCAGCTTCACGGCCGGTGGCCAGATGGACCACGTCGGGGTAGTCGCCGCCCTGCATGGAGGGGCCGATGACGTCCTCCAGCTTTTTGTCGGTGGTCAGGTCCACCTTGATGCCGGTCTGGGCGGTAAAGGCCTCGGCGACCTTTTTCCACATCTCGGCGCCGTAGCCGGTCTCGATGGCAGCAACCTTGATGGTGACGTCCGCAGCCACTGCGGAAGAAGTAGCGGCAGAAGATGCCGTGCTGGACGCGGTGGAGCTGGCAGCACCACCACAGGCAGCCAGGCTCAGTGCAGCGGCACCCACGCCGGCCGCTTTCAGAAAATTGCGACGAGAAATGCGTTTCATAGTGTATCCTCCATCATAAAATTCCGTTCAAAACACAGCCGGGGCAAACAGGCTTCGCCCGAGAGGGCTGTGGTTTTTTCTGGTTCCAATATAGAGGTTTTTACGGTTCGCAACAAGGTCTTTGTTGTTTCGTTTTTTAGAAATATTGCTTTTTGGGAAATTCTTTCGGCAAAAGCACTAAAATTGGCCGGAGTGTTTTGGAATATTTCCCCATCTGTAACCGATTTGACATATTTCTGCACGCCATCAAAGGCAAAAGTATTGATCCTATCCAAAAATCAGGGCTTGCGTTTTTTCTTCATTGCCTCTATAATAAGAAAAAACGTACGAAGCAATGCATCGTTTTCAGGCTTGTATTTTTAGTATCTTGCTTTTATTTTTATGTTTTTTGTTCTTCGCCTCAAAAGGAGCCTTTTATGAGTACCGAGCGATTTGATATCCGCCATGCTCCCGCTCCACGGGAATCCTTCCGGCTGCTGTACATCAGCAAAAGCAAATTTGGCGGTGATTGGAACAGCACTGCCCACACCCATTCCTGCACAGAGCTGTTCTACTGTCTGAGCGGAGAAGGTCAGTTTTATTTAAGCGGTCAGCTTTATCCGGTCAAACCGGATGATATGATCATCGTCAATCCGCAGGTAGAGCATACCGAGTTGAGCCTGAATGCTTCACCGCTGGAATACATTGTATTGGGCGTTGCTGGCATCGAGATCTTATTTGGAAAATCAGATTCTTCCTACGCCATATTCAACTGCCGGAAAAATCGGGAGCGGATGGTGACGCTGCTCCATATGCTGCTGGCCGAAGCAGACCGCAGTCTGGACGGCTGCGAAACGGTCTGTCAGGATCTGCTGGAAGTGCTGCTCATCTGGCTGGTGCGGTGTACCACGCTTTCTTTGCAGGTAGAGGAAACGCCCCGCTCCGACAGCCGGGAGTGTGTGGAGATCAAGCGGTATCTGGACAGCAACTACCGCGAAGATATCTCGCTGGATATCCTTGCTGAAATCGCCCACATCAACAAATACTATCTGGCCCATACCTTCCAAAAAGAGTATGGCATCTCTCCGATCACCTATCTGAACCGCCGCCGCATTGAGGAAAGCAAATATATGCTGGGCAACACCGGTTACAGTCTGGCGCAGATCAGCGAGTTGATGGGCTTTTCCTCTCCCAGCTATTTTTCCCAATGCTTCCGCAAGGCGGAAGGCTTGACCCCCAATGAATACCGCCGTCAGGTGCGGCAGGGACAACGCCCTGCCCCGTCAAAACGGCATGAAGCATAACGCGCGGAATTTGTGATGAGATCCGTTACCCTTTCTCTGCTCCGGTCTGCTGTAAATGCCTTTGATTTTGGCGGGCCTGATGGAGAATGTCTGCGGCGTGACCCGGCATCTGCGGGCGAAAATTCTTGCCCCTTTGGGACTGCTTCTTGTTGGGGCGTGCCTGCCCCAAACCCTGCCAGATAAAAGCAAAGGGGCATTATCTGCCCCGATGCTTTTCCTTTCGCTTCTGCTGTTTCAGTTCAAACTGATGCTGCTTTTCTGCTTCGCGTTGTTTACGGCTAAGTGCTTTTCGCACCAGCTTGTTTTCTTCTCGCTGCATTTGCAACGCCTGCTGTGATTTTGTGCCGATTCCTGTGGCAGCTGTTTCCTTTCGGATTTGCCGTTGCAGTCGCTTTGGATTCACAGAATCTTTCTTTACAACTGTCTCAACAGATGGACTGAAGCGCAGCCGACTGTAATTCTTGAGCAGATACTCCCAAACTTCATAGTCCTTTGGTTCTGCGCCAAACACGACTTTACACACTGAAAGCTTTCTTCTTTCAATACGTTCAAACACTCCGATCCAGAATGGAGCCTCAAAAAACACAGTCAGCTTTGTAGAATCAATGTCCATAACGAAACCCTCCTGAAATAAATCCTTACAGGAACGGACAACCCGGAGGGGAAGGTTACTTACCTACACCGTGCGGTGCAGACGGCTGGGCTACCTACCAGCTCTGGCATCTCTCAGAAAGAAATGCGTTGCGTTTTTATCCTGCTTTTATTATATAAAGCACATCCCTGTGCATTATATCTACCTTAATTGGTTTTCCAAGTGAAGTATACCACACTCGTGGTCAAATGACCACCCATATATACGAGAATTTGGCCGTTTTACTGCGTACGTGCGCACCAACCAGGCAGTTGCCGTGTTGGTTCTCAAAAACTGTTTTACGAACACCCAGCATCGGGGAACGCCCTGTTGTACATATCGCTATTGTCTGTGGCTTTTGGCAGGGTGCGTCCTATTCAGTGGCGCACCCTGTTTTTTTATGCTTCATCGTTTTCTGCGCGCAGCATCCGGTATCCGACACCAACATGGGTCTGGATCAGATGCGGCGCATCCGGGTATCGTTCCAGCTTTTTGCGCAGGGATGCCATGTAAACTCGCAAGGATGCAATGTCATTTTCCTGCGTACTGCCCCATACTTTCTGCGTGAGGGAGGTATGCGTCAGCACTTTGCCCACATTATGCGCCAGCACACACAACAGTTTGTACTCGATGGGGGTCAAATGCAATTCATTCTCGCTCAACCAGACGCAGCCTGCCGAGAAGTCGATCTTCAAAGGACCATTGACAAAAACCGGACTATTTATGCCGTCAGAAGCCAGCAGATTCAATCGGCGCTGCGTTACACGCAGTCTTGCCAGCAGCTCATCCACGGAAAACGGCTTTGTCAGATAATCGTCTGCGCCGTTGTCCAGTGCCTCGATCTTATCAGAATCCTCGCTCCGGGCACTCAGGACGATGATGGGCAGGTTCGACCATGTGCGGACGCTGCGGATGACCTCGATGCCGTCTATATCGGGCAGCCCAAGATCCAGCAGCATGATGTCCGGGTTGTGGCTGGTAGTCATCATGATCGCCGTTTCCCCATTGGAAGCAGTCAGATATTTATAGCCGTGGGTCTTCAGGGTCGTTGTGATCAGACACCGTACAGGAACATCATCCTCTACGACCAGAATGGTCGGCTTATTCATGAATATTCACCTCACTTTGCGGCAATGCAAAGGAAAAGACACTGCCATTGGGAATGTTGTCACGCAGGGTCAATGTTCCGCCGTGAGCAGTCAGGATCGCTCGGCAGAGGGGCAAACCCAGTCCAAGGCTGCGGTGGCTGTCTGCGATGCGGCTCTGCCCGGTATAAAACATCTCGAACACCTGTGCTTTTGCGCGATCCGGAATACCGGGGCCGTTATCTGCAACGTCCACTACGACCTGATGGTCTTTCCGGTAAGCTGAAATCTGAATGACCGAGCCCACAGGGGTGTATTTGATGGCGTTATCCACCAGATTGACAACGACCTGCATGATCAGCCGTGCATCCACATTGACCAGAAGGATCTCGTCCCCATACTGTGTTGTGATGGTGTGTTCGCAGCTTTTCCGGTTGACATGATGCAGTGCTTCTTCGATCATTTCGTCCATCAGCTGCGGTGAGATCTGCAGATTCATCCGTCCATCTTCAATGCGGGTGATGGAAAGCAGATTTTCCACCAGACCGATCAGCCATTGTGCATCGTCAAAAATATCGGTGCAGATCTTGTTCCGGGTCTCTGTATCCAGCGTTTCTCCGTTGAAAAGCAGATTGCTGGCATTGCCGGAAATGGAGGTCAGCGGGGTGCGCAGGTCATGGGAGATCGTGCGCAGCAGGTTTGCCCGTAGCTCTTCATTTTTTGCCTGCAATGCAGCTTGCTCTTTTTCCAGCGCGTTTCTGCGGTTTTCGATTGCCAGCGCACCTTCGCCCAGAATGGAGAGCAGCACACTGTTTTCAAAGGCATCCAGCGGTTTTTCAGACAGGTCGATCCCAATCACTCCAAACACGCCGCCTCCGGTCCGAAGTGCAAGATAAAGTCCCTTTGCGTCCGGGTAGCTATCCGTGCCTGCACCGGAACGCTTTTTGTTTGCAAATGTCCAGTTTGCTGCATCACGTTCTTCCGGTGCAGAAAAGATGTTTTGCGCCGTTTCCCCGTCAACCCCAAAAAACTGCTCTGAACCAAGATCTCCGTTTTGTTCCGGGTAGACGATCAGGCTCCGGTTCAGCAGCTTCATCAACTGGGACGCTGTCTGAGAGAGGATCTCTTCCTCGCTTTTTGCTCTCTGTAAAAGCTGATTCGTATCAAACAGTATTTTTGTCCGGAATGCTGCCTGCGCAGACATTTTTGCATGATCCTTCAGCCGCGTTGTCAGGGTGCAGGTAATGATCGCAGAGGTCAGCATCAGGGCAAATGTGACCTGATAACCGGGGTCATACGCATGGAATGTCAGGCGCGGTTCCGTCAAGAAAAAATTGTATAGCGCAACACTGGCAATGGAGCCCAGCACACCGCAGGTGTAACCGCTGGTACACAATGCGGTGAACAGCACCCCCAGCATATAGAGCATAATAATGTTATAGCGTGCAAAGTCCAGCTGCAAGAAAAAGAAGCCGATGAGCGTGATGCAGCTCAGGATGCCTGCGGTGATCAGCAGATCACGGACAGAAGGCAGAAGCGGACGGGTGAACAGCTTTCTTCCGGAGTCATAGCCGTTCTCTGCAGAAGCATCCGGGATGATGTAAATATCCAGATTGGGTGCAGTCAGCGTCAATTTTTCAGTCAGTGACGGTCCACTCCAGAAATGGCGGCGATGTACGCTGGAGCGCCCCAGTACGATTTTTGTAATGCCGGAGATCCGGGCAAACTCTGCGATCTGCTGCGGAATGTCATCGCCGTAGATCGTAGAAATGTCAGCACCTGCCTGCTCTGCCATACGAATGTGCTGCTGCAAACGCCGACGGTCTTCTTTTCCCATCTGATCCGAATCCGGAGTCCGGACATACAGAGCTGTAAAGGTCCCTCCAAACGCCTTTGCCATCGTTGCTGCCGTCCGCACGATCTTTGCATTGGAGGGAGAGGACGACAGACACGCCAGAATATGTTCAGTGGGTGGGTCGTTCCGATTCATAAAAATCACCTGCCTTGCCCACAGTATAGCACAATTTGATGGTCACGACCACCAGCCACGTCTTTTTCCTTCCTGTCGAATGATTTCTTTCCGCATGTGATCCAGCGCATCTGCTGCCCAAAAACCACTCAACATGACTCCAAGAACCATCAGCAACAAAACGACATCCATATGATCTGTCCTATCTTTTCAGAGCCGGAAACACTTCTGGATCGATGCGTATTTTCCCAAAACCAGCATACTTTCATCCCGGCACAGCCGCGTATCCGGCGTGATGTTCATATCGAGCTTTCCGTCTTTTTTCAGTGCAAGAATATTGATGTTATACTTTTTTCGGATATTGATCTCACCGATCGTGCGATCCATCCATTCCGGCGGAATGGTCACTTCCATGATGGCGTGGTCGTCCTGCAGTTCGATATAATCGAGAATGTGTTCGGAGCTGTATCGGATCGCTGCCCACTTTGCCAGCTGCTTTTCCGGATAGACCACTTCATCCGCACCGTTGCGCAGCAGGAACTTGGCTTGTACATCCCGCTCTGCACGCGAGACCACAAGCTTTGCGCCAAGCTCCTTGAGCAGTGATGTTGTTTCCAGTGAGCTTTGAAAATTGCCGCCGATGGTTACGATACACACATCAAAATTGCCGACACCAAGGGAGCGCAGAAAGTATTCGCTGGTGCTGTCACCGATCTGTGCATTCGTCACATAGGAAAGCACAGCGTTCACACGGTCTTCGTTGCTGTCGATGGCCATGACCTGATGACCCAGCTCATTCAGTTCCTGCGCAATATGGCGGCCAAAACGGCCAAGCCCGATCAAAAGAATCGATTTCATACCTGTCTCCTTTATCCGATTGCGATCTTCTCCTGCGGCAGACGAGAGTGGGCAGGGCTGCTGCCAAATGCCGCATAGATCAACGTCAATCCGCCAACACGTCCCAAAAACATCAGTGCGATCAGCACCCCCTGCGAAAGGATGCCCAACTGCGGCGTGATGCCCAATGTCAGACCTACCGTTGCCACAGCCGAAGCAGTCTCATACAGACAGACCGACATCGGCAGCTGCTCGGCCGCAGCAATGACAAAGGCTCCGAGGAAGAACAGAGTCAAATACATCCCTGCGATCGTAGCAGCATTCTTGACCGCGGAACTATCTATGCGCCGCCCGAAAAATTCGGCATCTTCTCTGCGGCGGAAGGTCGCCCACATATTGGCCAGCAGGACGGCAAATGTTGTGGTTTTCATGCCGCCTGCCGTAGAGCCGGGCGAACCGCCCAACAGCATCAGAACCACCATCAATGCCTGTGAAGTGCTGCCCATCGCAGCAAGATCAGCGGTGTTAAAACCGGCAGTACGGGGGGTGACGGATTGGAACATCGACAATAAAATGCGCTGCCGAGCAGAGCCTGCCGTGAACTCGAAGCAATAAAAGTACAGCGTCGGCAGTACCAGAAGAAACGCCGTTGTGACAAGGATCACCTTGCTCTGCATCCGATAGCGGTGAAAGTCAAGGCGGTATGTACAAATGTCCTCCCATGTCAGAAAGCCAAGGCCGCCAAAGACGATCAGGGCCGCGATCACTGTGGTAAGCAATGGGTCACCTGCATACCGTGTCAGCGAAACAAATTTTGCCCCCTCTGTTCCCAGCAGGTCAAACCCGGCATTGCAGAACGCCGAAATGGAATGAAACAGCGCGTACCAGATCCCGCGCAATCCATAATCGGCGCAAAATGTCGGCAGCAGCAGTGCAGCACCGGCCAGTTCAAACAGGGCGGTGATCCGCAGAATAAAGCCTGTCAGCCGCACGATGCCGCCCATCTGCGGGGCAGCGGTGGCTTCCTGCATCGTGCTGCGCTGCTTGAGGGAGATCTTTCGCCCGGAAAGCAGCGCAAAGGCAGCGCCCACCGTAATGACCCCCAATCCTCCGATCTGGATCAGAAGAAGGATCACACTCTGCCCGAATGCCGACCAGTAGCTGCCGGTATCCTGAACCACCAGTCCGGTCACACAAAGGGCAGAGGTGGAGGTAAACAGTGCCTCATGGAACGGCGTGACGCACCGCTGTTGTGCAGCGATCGGAAGCATCAGAAGCAACGCGCCCACCAGATCAACTGCCGCAAAACCTGCAATAATGACCTGAAAAGAAGAAAAACGGTGCTGCCTGTAATGAGGATATTGAATCATAAAAGCTCCTTTACCTATCCGTGTGCATAAAGATTAGCATGGAATAGATAAAAGAGCCGTAAAGAAAATTGTAGAAGTATAAAGATTCCATTAAAATTGATCGGCCAACGCCAAATAACAAATGCTGGACATCACCAGTTAAAAAGCAGTAATATCCAGCATTCATTAGAAAACAAAAAATCCGAACCCTTCTCCTATCGAGAAAAGGTTCGGATTTTCTATTTTAGCGGCAGTCCTCCCGGGAGACATTCCTACGGGTTGGGAACCGCGCACTAACAAAAGCCCCACTGGGGCTTTTGTTGCCCCGCCTGCGGTGGGGCCGTGCTGTTCAAGTCCTCTTATCCGCTGTTATAGCTAAAGGGAAAATGTCATATAAAGCAAAAAAGACAGCTACCAAAAGCTGTCTTCCTTGTGGTGCAGTAAAGCAATCCAAATCCGAACCATTTCCCTCGGATGCAATTTCTGACGCTTCTCCAAAGGTGACGGTCTGTGTTCCTTCTTTATAATTGAAGGTAATGAGAACCTTATCATCATACAGGTAAATCGCATTGATGAAGGTATCCACCAACGCTTGCCGCTGGTCTTTCAGGCTCATATCCAGCTTACGGAACCGCAGCAGCCAAAAGCGGATGAACTCCTCTGTGACCTTGGGCTTCGCCAGCTTTTCTTCCGCAATGCGGGCTTCAAGCTCACGCTTGGTTTCTTCCAGCTGCTCTAGCCGCTCCTTGGTGGAACTGGTCAGGATACCGGCCTGAATCGCATTGAGCATATTCTGGATACCAGATTCCGCATCCCGAAGCTGCTTCTCATAGAGTGGAATGTTGGTGTTCTCCTTATTTTGCAGTTCCATCACCTTGGCGATGATGGATTCCATAGCGGCATCGTCTTTCACAAGCTGCATGGTCTGGTTGACCACCAGATCTTCCAGCCACTGTTTGCGGACGGTCTTTTTCTTACAGCCCTTGTGCTTCTTGGCGGTAGCACATTTATAGTAGCGGTGAACTTCACCTGTCCGGCTTGTGCCGCTTTCGCCAAACATCAGCGCACCACAGTGACCACAGAACAGCTTAGTGGTGAGCAGGTAATCATCCTCTGCCTTTCTCCGGGCAGGAGCTTTCTTGTTTTTCAACATCTTCTCCTGCACCTCATTGAAAATCTCCACGGACACGATGGGCGGAATCGCATCGGGAATCAGGATGTCCCGGTACTTCAATTCACCAATATAACGGCGGTTGCTCAGCATATGCTGAATAACATTGAAGCTCATCGGCCCACCGCGCTTGTTTTTGATACCTTTTTCGTTCAGCCAATCCCGAATTTCTCGCATGGTCTGGCCGTCGTTGTACCGCTGGAAGGTTTCTGCTACAAAAGGTGCGGTGAGAGGGTCAATTTCAAAGCGGCGGTCTGCATTGATAGTGTAGCCGAAAGGGATAGCACCGCCAGAGAACTTGCCTTTCAGGGCGTTTTCCGTCATGCCGCGAATGACCTTTTCGGACAGGTCAGCGGAATAATATTCCGCATAGCCTTCAAGCACCGATTCCAGAATGATGCCTTCCGGGCCATCCGAGATGACCTCGGTAGCCGACATGAGCTTGACACCGTTCTTCTTCAGCTGGGTCTTATACCGGGCACTGTCGTAGCGGTTTCGGGCAAAGCGGTCCAGCTTCCAGACCAGCACAATGTCAAACAGCTTCTTGTCGCTGTCTTTTATCATCTGCTGAAACTCCGGGCGGTTGTCTGTCTTAGCAGAGATGGCACGGTCAATGTAGTGCTTGACGATGGTGATGCCATTCTTTTCCGCATAGGCCGTGCATTCACGAATCTGGCCTTCAATGGATTCTTCGCGCTGGTTATCCGATGAATAGCGGGCATAGATTACGGCGGTCATGGCAGGCACCTCCCTAATACAGCCATTCATGTAAATGTTTCCGCATTCATTATACCAAAGTCTTGTTATCTTTGCAATCGTTTGCTATAATAATTGCAAGGAAGTTGCAACTCGCACAGGGAGGAAAGCCCATGACGATTTATGATATCGCGCGGGAAGCGGGCGTTTCGGCCAGCACAGTGTCCCGCGTCATCAACAACAAGGCAGGCATCAAGGAAAGCACCCGCAAAAAGGTACAGAAGCTCTTGGACGAATACAACTACACGCCGGATGTAGCGGCCCGTGGGCTGGTGACGCAGGCTTCCAAGTTCATCGGCATCCTCATTGAGGACATCCGGGTCTCCCACCACACAGAATCCGCCTATGTCATCGAGCAGGAGATGACCCGGCAGGGCTACACCTGCATTACCTTCAGCACCGGAGCCGACAGCAAGCGAAAGGCACAGTACATCGAAATATTGGAACAGCGCCGAGTGGAAGGGGCCATTTTTATTGGTTCCATGTTCGGCACCGAAGCGGTGCGCCAGAGCGTGGAGCAACATCTTTCCAACACCCCGGTGGTCATCGTCAACGGGGCACTGGACCTGCCCAACACATACAGCGTTCTGATTGATGAAGAACGCGGCACCGAGGAATGTGTGGCTCTGCTGACCCAAAAAGGCCGGAAGCAGCTGGCCTATCTGATGGATGTTGCCACCCCGGCCAACGAGAAAAAGAACCGGGGCTTCTGCACCGGCATGCTCCGCAGCGGGCTGGAATCTGCCGGGCACTCCATCTATGCCGAAGTGGACGGCACCACCGGCCCCCGCAGTTCGGTGGAGCGGGGCCGGTGCGAAACGGCAGAACTGCTCAAACAGATGCCGGATGTAGATGGCATCCTTTGCGCTACGGATATGCTGGCCATTGGCTGTATGCAGGAGCTGAAGGCGCATGGCATCGCCGTGCCGGAACAGGTGGCAGTCATCGGTGTGGACAACACGTTATACGGCCAGCTCTGCACCCCTGCATTGACCACGCTGGACAACAAGCTGGGGGAAGTCAGCTTTGCGGCGGCCAATATGCTGCTGGATGTGCTCCAGGATCGTCCCGTAAGTCATAAGCTGATGCTTTTGACCGAGATCATCCAGCGGGAAACCACCTGATAGTTTGAGCCCCTTATTGAAAACCGCAGTCCCCGGAAAAGTCACTTTGGGCTTCTCCGGGGACTTTTTTGCATTCGTTTTGGAAATCGATTGCCGTAATATTTGCAAATCCACCAGGAAGTTGGCACACCTGCACAAAGCAAGATTGAATTTATTGTCGAATATGCGAATTGAAAATCGATTCAAAAGCGTGTAATCTATGAATTGTAAGAAATGCAATCGATTGCAAAAGCAATCAAAGTGAGAGCGCAGCCAAATAAGGAGAGAACCACCATGATTTACGGCAACATCAACGCCAAAGAGACCGAAGCAGCCTATACCCCCGTCATCCGCAAGGCGCTGGACATCCTGCGCACCACCGATGTCAGCGAGATGCACCACGGCAAATACCCTATCGACGGCGACAAGCTGATCCTCCAGATCAATGAGATCACCACTGGCCCCAAGGAGACCAAGCGCCCGGAAATCCACCGTCAGTACATTGATGTGCAGTACATGGTCCACGGCCATGAGCTGATCGGCTTCTACCCCGACTGCAAAGACGGCGAAGTTCTGGAAGACAGCCTCGACAGCAACGATGTGCTCTTCTACAAAGAACGCAGCGATGTGCATGAGATCATGCTGCCCATGACCGATGGCTGCTACGCCATCTTCTTCCCGGAGGATGTCCACCGCCCCTGCTGCATGATGGATGCACCCGAAGATGTGAAGAAGATCGTGCTGAAAGTTCGTGTGGATTCCCTGTAAGGTGATAATAGGAGGATATAACCATGAGAGTTGCTTATGAAACGATGCTGGCCGAGTTTGAGCGTGTACTGAAAAAATACGGCTTCTCCGCCGACCGTGCCCACGATGCCGCCGAAATTTTCGCCCAGAATAGTCTGGCCGGTGTGTTCAGCCACGGCCTGAATCGCTTCCCGGTGGTGGTGGATTACCTGAAAAAGGGCGGCATCGACCCTGCCGCCGAGGCAGAGTGCGTGGCCAGCTTTGGTGCGATGGAGCGCTGGGATGGCCACCGCGGCTTTGGCCCCCTGAACGCAAAGCGGGCCATGGACCGTGCCGTGGAGCTGGCCAAGCAGAACGGTATTGGGTTGGTGGCGCTGGGCAACAACAACCACTGGATGCGGGGCGGCACCTACGGCTGGCAGGCGGCAGATCAGGGATGCATCGGCATCTGCTGGTCCAATACCTGCCCGAATATGCCCGCATGGGGTGCCAAGGACAACCACATCGGCAATAACCCGCTGATCCTGGCCGTGCCCCGCTCCAACGGCGAGCATGTCATGGTGGACTGCGCTCTGAGCCAGTTCAGCTACGGCAAGCTGGAGACTACCCGCCTTGCGGGCAAGCAGCTCCCCGTGGTGGGCGGTTACGACGAGGAGGGCAACCTGACCACCGACCCTGCCGCCATTGAAAAGACCCGTCGGATGATCCCCATTGGCTACTGGAAGGGCAGCGGCCTGTCCATCCTGCTGGATATGATCGCAACAGTCCTCACCAATGCAAACTCCGTGGCAAAGATCGGAACCTTCGGGGATGAGATTGGCCTGACCCAGATTATGATCGCCATCGACCCCACCAAGTTCCAGACTGCCGCCGAGACCGATACCATCGTGGATGCCATCGCCGCGGATGTGGCTTCCAGCCAGCCGGTAAAGGAAGGCGCTGAGGTACGTTGCCCCGGTATGGGCGAACACCGCAGCCGGAAGGAAAACCTTGAACTGGGCATTCCGGTGGCCGAAGAAAAGTGGAACGAAGTGCTGGCCATGTGATGCCCTGCGCAGGAAAAGGAGAGTCCATCGTGAAAAAGAAGATCAACCGCCGCACCTTTCTTAAGGTGATGGGTGCGGCAGCCCTTGCAGCCTCTGCCGGAGGCTTGTCCGGCTGCGGCAGCACCGGCGAAAACGGCGAGAAAAGCACCATCATCCGGGTGGCCTTCAACCAGCCGGAGACACACGCCGAGTACATTGCACTGGCCGATTTCGGTGAGAAATTCGCCGCTGCTACCCATGGCCGCTATCAGGTGGAAATTTACCCCAACGCAGTTCTGGGTGATCAGGGCCCCGTGACGGAAATGATCCGCACCGGCGCTTTGCAGCTAGCCGTGGTGCCCATGTCGGTACCGGAAAGCTACAACAGCGATTTTGCCATCATTGCAGCCCCGTACCTTTATGACAATCTGGGACAGATGGAGACTGCCGCCCGCGAGGGTGTGTTCGACCCGCTGTTCGCCACCACCGATAAATTCAACTTTGAGGTCGTCACCCTGTACACCTCCGGTGCCCGGCACATCTACACCAACAAACCCATCACCAAGCCTGAAGACCTGAAGGGCTACAAGATCCGGGTGCAGGACTCTGATACTTACATCCAGATGATCAATCTGATGGGCGGTGTTGGTATCGCCATGGGTCAGAGCGAGGTCTACGCCGCCGTGCAGCAGCACGTCATCGAGGGCGGCGAGAACTCCGAAGTCGTCTATAACAACTTCAAGCACTATGAGATTGCCCCTTATTTCAGCTACACCAACCATCTGGTGATGACCGACGTCGTGGTTGCCAACAAGGATTTTCTGGACGACATGGATGAGGACACCCGCACCACCTTCCGCAAGCTGATGAAGGAATCCATGGAAGTGGAGTTTGCCGCATGGGATCAGAACATCGAGGATGCCAAGGCGGTTCTGGGCGAACACGGTGTCACCTTTGTGGAAGCAGACATCGAAGCCTTCCGGGAGCGGTGCATGCCGCTGCTGCAAAGCATCGCCAACCGTTCTGACATGACCCGTGAGGTCTACGACAAAGTACAGGAAATCAAGGCAAGGGAGGCATAAAACCATGAAACAGTTGAAACAGATCATCAACAAAGTGGTGGAGTGGATCTCCATCGGTCTGGTCGTAGTCATGGTGCTGCTGGTGCTCTGGCAGGTGGTGGCACGGTATCTGCTCAATAACCCCAGCAGCTTCAGCGAGGCCCTGACCCGGTATCTCTTCGTCTGGCTGGTGCTTATCACCTCCACCTACGCCTTTGGCAGCCGCGACCACATGTACATTGCCGCTCTGAACGATAAGCTCAAAGGCAAAACAAAAACAGTCGTCAACATCCTCATTGAGGCACTGACCATCCTGTTTGCAGGCTGTGTCATGGTCTACGGCGGCAGCATTATCACCCGGATGCAGATGGTCTCGCTGGATTCCAGCCTGCATATCCCCATGGGCGTGGTGTACGGGGTCATCCCGGTGTGCGGCGTGCTCATCGTGTTCTACTGCATCTGCAATATCATCGAAGAACTCAACAACGCAAAGGAGGCTGTCTGATATGACTCTTGCCATTCAAACCGCCATCGTGATGGTGGTGCTGCTGATCATCATGCTGGCCATGGGCGTTTCCATTAGCATCTCGGTGGGTCTGTCCAGTGCTGTGGCCATGCTCTGCATGCTGCCCGCACAGGTCTCCTTCGTCACCAGCGCCCAGCGGTTGTTTGCCGGGGCCAACTCTTTCTCCCTAATCGCCATTCCCTTCTTCATTCTGGCGGGCAACCTGATGAACAACGGCGGCATTGCAGAGCGCCTTGTGAATGTGGCAAAAGCCATTGCAGGCCGGATGCCGGGTGCACTGGCCCAGACCAACATCATCGCCAATATGCTGTTCGGTGCCATCTCCGGTTCCGGTGCTGCCGCTGCTGCCGCCATGGGCGGCACCATCGGCCCCATGGCGGAAAAAGAAGGCTATGATCCGGTATACAGTGCTGCTGTCAACATTGCCTCTGCTCCCACTGGAATGCTGATTCCACCTTCTAACCTGATGATCGTCTACTCCACCATTGCAGGCAGCGTTTCTGTGGCTGCTCTGTTCACGGCAGGTTATCTTCCCGGCATTCTGTGGGGCATCATCGTCATGGTGATCGCAGGTATCACAGCAAAGAAAAAGGGCTATGTCATCAAAGAGACCGTTTCCGGCAAGCAGGCGCTGAAAGCCATTCTGGATGCCATTCCCAGTCTGCTGCTCATTGTCATCATCATTGGCGGTATTCTGGGCGGCGTGTTCACCGCAACCGAGGCTTCTGCTGTGGCTGTGGCCTATGCTACCATTCTGGGCTTGCTCTACAAGGGTTTCGCCCTGAAAGATCTGCCCCGCATCATTCTGGAATCCGCCAAAATGACCGGCATCATTACCCTGATGATCGGCCTGTCCTCCATCATGTCGTGGGTCATGGCTTTCACCGGTCTGCCCGACCTGATTGCCAACGGCATTCTGTCCCTCACCGGCAACAAGTATGTCATTCTGATCCTGATGAACATCATCCTGCTCATCGTGGGCACCTTTATGGACCCAACCCCTGCAGTGCTGATCTTCACTCCCATCTTCCTGCCCATCTGCAAGACCTTCGGGATGCACGCCGTTCAGTTCGGCATCATGGTCAGCATGAATCTCTGCATTGGCACCATCACCCCGCCGGTGGGTTCCATTCTGTTCACCGGCTGCAAGGTAGGTCATGTCAAGATCGAGCAGGTCATCAAAGAATTGCTTCCTTATTTCTTCGCTATCCTTGTGGCCCTGCTGCTGGTCACTTACATTCCTGCCATCTCCATGACACTGCCTACACTGGCCGGTCTCATCAAGTAAGGAGCACGCCATGGAAAAACTGCTTTGTCCGTCGCTGCTCAATCTTTCGGACGACTATCTGAAAGACGAAGTGCAGAAACTCGACCGCAGCGGCGCGGACATTTTGCATCTGGATGTCATGGACGGCGACTATGTTCCAAACTTCGGCATGAGCTTCAATGAGATCGCCACCGTCCGTGCCAACACCAGCCTGAAGCTAGACCTGCACATGATGATGAAAACCCTCGGCGCTATGTGGAGCGCTATGCAGAGTGCGGAGTGGACATCATTTATATCCACCCCGATTCCGAAACAATTCCCACCGAAACGCTGACACTGATCCGGAAGCTGGGCAAGCATCCCGGCATCGTCCTCAATCCCGGTGTTTCGCTGGAAACCGTGCAGGAATTGTTCCCGCTGGTGGATTATGTTCTGGTTATGACCGTTGACCCCGGTTTCGCAGGGCGGGATTACCTGCCCTACGTTGAGACAAAAATCAAATGGCTGGTAGAAATTCGCCGCCAGTACGGCTTTCACATCGTCATTGACGGCGGCGTGACATGGGAGGTGCTGCGTCGCCTGTGGGGCTATGGTGTCGAAGGCTTCGTTCTGGGAAAGCAGATTTTATTCGGGCAGAACGAGCCCTATGACAAGATCATCCAAAAAGTTCGTTCCATTTGATTCATTGTAATAGGAGGGAGAGAATATGGGATTTTTAACAGGAAAAACTGCACTCATCACCGGCGCAGGGCGTGCTGTTCTGCAAGATGGCAGCTGCGGCTCCATCGGCTATGGCATTGCCACCGCCTACGCCAAAGAAGGAGCCAATCTGGTTATCACAGGCCGCAACGTGAAAAAGCTGGAAGAAGCCAAGGATGAATTGGAGCAGCTTTATGGTATCAAGGTCTTGCCTGTGCAGGCAGATGTCTGTGCAGGTGGTGACAATGAGGCCACCGTGCAGAACGTTGTGAAGCAGGCCATGGAGACCTTCGGCGGCATTCAGGTGCTTATCAACAACGCACAGGCATCGGCTTCCGGCGTGCCGCTGGCCGACAACACGACTGGGCAATTCGATCTGGCTCTGTATTCAGGTCTGTACGCCGCGTTCTACTATATGAAAGCGTGCTATCCCTACCTGAAAGAATCGCATGGCAGCGTCATCAACTTTGCGTCCGGTGCGGGCCTGTTCGGCAACTTCGGCCAAAGCGCCTATGCCGCCGCCAAGGAAGGCATCCGGGGGCTTTCCCGTGTTGCCGCTACCGAGTGGGGTTCTGACGGCATCAACGTCAATGTGGTCTGCCCGCTGGCATGGACGGCCAAGCTGGAGCAATTCCAGCAGGCTTACCCGGATGCTTTCAAAGCCAATGTAAAAATGCCGCCCATGGGGCACTACGGCAACGCCGAGCTGGAAATCGGCCGCGTCTGCGTCCAGCTGGCAAGCCCCGATTTCAAGTTTATGTCCGGTGAGACCCTGACGCTGGAAGGCGGCATGGGCCAGAGACCGTAAGGCTGCAACTTCATCTTCTGCCACAGGACCCCGATATTGTACAGTTTTCTCCTTACTGTGCAGCATCGGGGTTCTCTATTGCAAGTCATACTTTTCTTGCTTCGCTTCAATGAATTTTTCAAAACCCTCTTGACGCATTCTACATGCCGTGGTATTTTTCTTGTAAATCCCATTGATTTTGTGGATTGGTTCAAATTCATCCACAAGATGTGGTCGTGTTCATTTTGAACACAGCCACAGAAAGTGGTTGGTTATCACCGTGAGACCCACCACTTCCGTGAGGAAAAGTCCACGAAAGAATTTACCGCCCCGCAACACACCCGATTCATTTTGCCGCCGATTCACCCGACAAAATCCATCGCTGCGCTGCGTGGGCGGTATTTTTCTTTTTCACAAATAAAATCTTATATAGTTGTTCAATCTTCCAAAATTTGTTTTGAGTTGTTGATCTCACAACTTCAAAGTGTTATTCTTGTGCTTGAAAGAAGCAGAACGTAGTGTCCGCACTGCGCCCGGCTTTCTTCATACTGTACCTTGAATCTTGCATAAGCCGTCTGAACGTGATACCGTGCCATGACCTCACACTTTCCGTGGGCGAGCCGGACAACGCCGCTGCAAAACAGGGGTAGGAACTTCGTTCGGAGCAAACGGCGACCCACATACATGAGCAGCACAACCTCTACTTATTTTTGCGCCTTAACAATTCGGAAACATTTGTTGAAAATGCGTTTTGAGCGCAGCGGTAGAGGGCAAGAACCGTCCCGTGGCCACAAATTTTCAATTCTTGAAAATGTTGTGTTCCACCGGGACTTCACTTCTTCAATGCGTCTGCATTTCCGATGTGATCTTGTTGGGGCGTGCCTGCCCCAAACCCTGCTCATAGTTCGCGCCTGATGGCGCGAACAAACGGCGTGTCGTGCTTACATAACTTCACCGAGGAGTTATCGAACAGACAGGAGGTACAATGACCAAAACGAATGTTCAACCGATTCCTAGCAATTCCCAGCACCACGACACGCCGAACAACAAAACGCACGTCATCAAGTTCCGTGTGACAGCGGAGGAAAAAACGTCACTGGAACTCACTTGCAAACTCCTAAATCTCTCCCTCTCCACTTTTATCCGCCGTGCCATCCACAACGTCAAGATCGAGAAAACAATCATCGTTGCCGGCGGCGGAGAAGAAACCCTGACCGCTGTTTCCACTTTGCTTGCCCAGTGCAGCAAGGTGGGCAGCAATCTCAACCAGCTTGCAAGGCACTTCAATTCCGGCGGTGCGGACACCGAGCAGATCCGGGCGAAACTCCTTGACGAACTTGCAGACCTGACCGCATTCCGGCTCAGCGCCGAGAAAGTTCTGGGTGAACTGTATGGCAACGCTCAAGCATATCGCCTCTAAAAACTCGGACTACACCGCCATCGAAGCGTACCTCGTTTACCAGCACGACGCGTTCACCGGAAAGCAACTTCTGGATGAGCACGGCAAGCCGAAGCTGCGGGATTCGTACCTGCTCGACACCCTTGAGTGCGGCGATTTCTCGTTCGCAACGGCCTGTCTGCTGGCAAACCGCAAGTATGGCAAGAACACCCAACGCGATGATATTAAGAGCCATCAGTATATCATCAGCTTCGACCCCAGAGATGCAGCCGACAACGGCTTGACCATGGAAAAAGCACAGGCACTTGGCCTGAAATTCTGCGAAGAAAACTTCTCCGGTCACCCCGCCATCGTCTGCACTCACCCGGATGGGCATAACCATTCGGGAAACATCCACGTCCACATTGTGATCGGCAGTATCCGCACACGAGAGGTGGAACGTAAGCCCTATATGCAAAAGCCCCGTGACTGGCGTGAGGGTATGAAGCACGCCAGCACAGCCCAGACCATGCGGCACTTGCGTGTTGAGGTCATGGAACTGTGCGAGGGTGCCGGACTGTACCAGATCGACCTGCTCAACGGCTCGAAAGAGCGCGTGAGCGAAGCTGAGTATTGGGCGCGTAGGCGTGGTCAGTTGAAACTTGACCGTGAGAACGCAGCCCTCACCGCAGCTGGACAGCCGCCCCAGCAGAAGAAGTTCGAAACCGTGAAAGATACCCTGCGGAAACAGATTTCTTCGGTGCTGTACCGTGCTACCAGCTTTGAAGATTTTTCTGATAGGCTTATGCAGCAGTACGGCATTGCCGTCAAGGAAAGCCGTGGACAACTCAGCTACTTGCCTGCTGGCAGAACGAAGTTTATCCGGGCGAAACATCTCGGTGACAAGTTCGATAAGGCAGCAGTACTTTCCACGTTGCAGGCAAACACCGAACGCAAACCCAAGGCGCAGTTCAAGCAGGATACCATCGGGAAACTGATCGACATCCAGTCGAAGATGACCGAGGGCAAGGGCATCGGCTATAAGCGTTGGCTCACGAAACACAATCTCAAAGTTATGGCACAAACCGTGAAGCTTCTGCAGGAAAAGGACTTGACCGACGAGGACGCCTTGAACCAGCGCATCACCGAACTGGAAACCAAGTATCACGACGCACTGGCGGTGGTGAAAGACCTCGAAGGTCGCATGAAATTCAACAAAGAGTTGCGCTATCACATCGCAGCCTACACCAGCACCAAGAATGTCGCACAGCAGTTAAAGACCGCCAAGCGACCCGCAGCCTTTGAGGAGCAGCACCGTGCAGAGCTGACAGCGTACCGGGCGGCAGCAGCCTATTTTAAGGCAAACAACCTCACCAAGCTGCCCAGCCCGAAAAAGCTGGAAGCCGAGTATGCGCAGCTGGCATCCGAAAAGGCAAAGTTCTACGAGCAGTACAAGGAAGCTAAGGAAGAACTGCTCAAACTGAAAACCGCAAAGCAGAATGTTGCGTCCTTTTTCCGGGAGGAAGAACCGGCGCAGCAGGAGAGATAAAGGAGTGTGCGTATGATCAACCTGAAAATTGACCCAGAGTTCCAGTCCCAGATTCCTCCTCTGACCGATGATGAATTTAAGCAGCTTGAAGAAAACATCCTCAAAGAGGGCAAGTTGCTCTCTCCTTTGATCGTGTGGAACAACACCCTTGTTGACGGCCACAACCGTTATGCGATTCTTCAGAAACATCCCGAAATCTGCTTTTCTACCATGCCGCTCCGCTTTGCAAATCGTGAGGAAGCACTCGCTTGGATTTGCAAGAATCAGCTGGGGCGGCGCAATCTTTCCCCCGAACAAAAGCGTTACCTGCTGGGGAAGCAGTACGAATCTGAAAAGAAAGCCGAGAAAATCTTTCACGGCAACCAGTACACTTTAGCAAAGAAAAGTGGTGGGTCTCACGATGATACCCACCACTCCGGCAAGAAAACCTGCGAGCGCATCGCAGAAGAAAACGGTGTCAGCCGTGCCTCCGTTCTTCGTGCCAGCCACTATACACGAGGCATCGACATCGCAGATAATCTCTCTCCCGGCATCAAGCAGAAAGTCTTTTCCGGCGAAGTGAAGTTCACCAACGAAGAAATGTCCAAGCTTGTGCAGGCAAGTGTCGAGCATCGTTCAGATGTCCTTGCTCAAATCCTGTATCCAGAGGCATTGGAAGTGTTGGAATCTGCCAGCGCAGAATTTGAACCTGAAAAAGCGGAATCCGTTCCCATGCCCACACCACAAACAGAAGAATTTCGGTGCTATCATGTACCGGACGAGTTTATGAAGGTTTACAAATCCTTGAGCCGTGCGACCGAAATGATGAAAAACTCATGGAAGAAAACGCTCAAAAACAATCCCAGCTATTTCACTGACCCGGAAAAGCAGAAGGTTCTCCGCTTCGCAATGCAGCGACCTGCTAACTACCTGACTGAAATCGAAACCTATCTGGAAAAGGCTCTTGCAGAAGCTCTTGAAGAAGAAAAGACCGCATAACAGCAGACACCTGTAAGCCATCAATGAGCCACCAGCCGCAAGTGCAGGGTGGAAAACTTCCGCGCCCTTGCGCCTGATATGAAATTGGAACTTTGATTTTCTCGCCCGGCTTTGCCACGGTGGGACGATCAAAGGAGCGTGCGTTTGAACAAAAAGAAAAAGTCCACAAATACCTCCCCTTACCCCGATGAAGTCATCGACCGTCTGGCACGGGCATTCTACCCAGCCATCCTTGCCTGCTGGAACAGCGAGGAAGGGCAGCGGGAGTTTGCCGCGTGGCAGGCGGAACAGGCTCATATCTCTGGCAAAGAAAAACAGGAAGTTCCCGCTTGCTGGGTATCCGTAAAACAGTTTTCGAAAAATGACACGGCAACTGCCTGTCAGGATTGGTTACGGAGTACCCGGCTAGGCCGAGGAAGCATCAAGTCCCATGTCCGCACCGTCAAGGTGTTGGGTATGGGGCTTTTTGCATTTCAGGAACGTGTACATCTCTTGAAAGGTGTAACACACTAGACTTTGTACCAAAGTCGTGTGCCAAGGGTGCTGCGCCCCTTTGGAATCCCTGCTTACATCGCCTGTGGGCGATGTAGATTCGCCGCACAGAAAGCTCTCACAAAAGGCACACCCGGCTGTCTGCGGCGAGGAGAAGGCACTTCTGCGGAAGTGTAATAACCCACTATGACACTTTCATCCCTGTGGTCTGCAAAGTGTAGTGGGCTCTCCGAGGGGGAACGGCTGTATAGGGTGCGTTTCGAGCAAATCGCTGTGTACGTGCGTACGGGAGAAGTTGGTACGCACGTACGCAATAAAACGGCCAAGTTCTCCTATATAGGGGTGTTCTTTCATCGGAGAGTATGGTATACTCGGCTTAGCCCAGTAAATCGAAATTTTCGGAGGCAAAGATTATGAAGAAAAAAGCAACAATAGTGTCTGTTATCATTGGGATTCTTGCTGTAGCTGCAATTATTGTATTTTCTGCATACCGGTCTTCGGAATCCTATAGAAAGGCAAAGGCAGCAATACAGTGGGACTGCTCTGTGACCTGTACAGAAGAATCAACTTCTGCTAAGTATGTAATCACATACTCTGATGTAAAAGTTTTATCCAAAACAGGTACACTAACAATTCAAAATAAAAATGATTTTGACATTGTAGTTCATTTGCTTTGCGAAGGTGAACAGGAAGTCGTATCTGACAATATTCCGGCGAACAGTTTTTATTCTTTTACGAATGTTACGGATAAAGAATATACGGTGGGTATTCATGCGGATGTTGGTGTAGCTACTGACATTAGGGTCGTTGTATATGATGGAAAAGACACAGAGCCATATACCAAATAGCGCGACTAGCTAAACTCGATAAAATAGTACTTGCAGAGGTGAGCATATTTGAAAAAACATCAATGTCCATGTTGTGGGCATTTTACCTATACTGTTCCACCGGAAGAAGACTGCGGGTATATTTGCCCCGTTTGCTTTTGGGAAAACGATCCATTTATTGCTTCTGATGATGACCCCAGCGACTCAAACCACGGAATAACTCTAAACGAAGCAAAAGCCAATTATTTGGAATTTGGCGCCTGTGAAGAAGAAATGTTGCGTTATGTTCGTCCGCCCGAAAGCGATGAGAATGGACACTCGTAACCCAAACTTCTAGTTTGCCGTACTCGCTCTAAGCAGGGTTTGGGGCAGGCACGCCCCAACAAGAAACAGTCCCAAAGGGGACAGGAAATTTTCGAGTATTGAAAATTTGTGGCCACGGGACGATTCTTGCTCTCACGAAAACCCATATTTTTTGAAAAAACGCTTTCCGCAGCCAAAGGAGGATGCACCATGAAAAAAGAGATCGAAGCCTTTGTCAACGCAGCCAACGAGCAGGAGTTGGAAGCCGCATGGAACAACCTCTCGGCAGAGGAACAGCGAGTTTTCGAGCAACTCATGGAGGAAGACTCACCCGAAGATGCACTGGCATTTTTCGCCCAGCTGTATGACGATGCCCCGAAAGAGCAGACCAGCGAGACTGTGAACATCTCCGAAAATGAAATCTATTTCAAGCGAAAGCCCTTGACCGAAGAGCAGAAGAAACACAGCTCTTATGTGGACGAGAACGGCAACCTCCATGTCAAGAACCTGTCCGCTTTCTGGATTCCAGAACTGACCACCACGGAGAAAGTCGGTCACACCACCTACACCGTGACCGGCAGCTATGAGGGCAAGGAGTCCTTTTTGAAGAAGCTGGAGCGCATTGTTGCCAAGAACGCCCAGCAAAAATTTGAAGATGAGGGTGCAGACGAATGACAACTGCGTCCAATTCTGCTATACTTGACCCGGTAACCAATCCTGTACCGACAGTTGCTCCACAGAGTAAGGAGGACACAACAATGTCTGGAGCAACGAATAAAATCACCGCACTTTACTGCCGACTGTCGCAAGAGGACGCACGGCTCGGCGAAAGCCTGTCCATTGAGAACCAGAAGGCTATTCTTCTGGAATACGCTAAGAAGAATCACTTTCCGAACCCGGTGTTCTTTGTGGACGATGGATATTCCGGCACGAACTACGACCGCCCCGGCTTTCAGAGTATGCTGGTCGAGATTGAAGCGGGGCGTGTAGGAATCGTTATCACGAAGGATTTGTCCCGACTGGGACGCAATTCTGCCTTGACAGGTCTGTACACAAACTTCACTTTTCCCCAGTATGGCGTTCGCTACATTGCCATTAACGACAACTACGACACCATTGACCCGAACAGCGTAAACAACGATTTTGCGGGCATTAAGAACTGGTTCAACGAGTTTTACGCCCGTGATACCAGCCGCAAGATTCGGGCTGTTCAGAAGGCCAAGGGAGAGCGTGGAGTACCGCTGACGGTCAATGTGCCGTACGGCTATGTGAAAGACCCGGAGAACCTGAAACATTGGCTTGTTGATCCAGAAGCGGCTGCAATCGTGAAGCGCATCTTCTCCATGTGCATGGAAGGCCGTGGCCCGACCCAAATTGCGAACCAACTGTGGGCAGATAAAGTTCTGACTCCTACCGCCTACAAGTTGAGCCATGGCCGGAGTACAAACGCACCTGCCCCGGAAGACCCTTACCGCTGGGATAAAAGAGCAGTAAGTTTGATTCTGGAACGCCGGGAGTACACTGGCTGCACAGTCAACTTCAAGACCTATACTAACTCTATCTGGGATAAAAAGAGACATCTGAATCCTGTGGAAAATCAGGCTATCTTCCTAGATACACATGAGCGCATTATTGACGATGATGTGTTTGAAAAGGTTCAGGAGATTCGTAACCAGCGTCACCGCATGACCCGGACAGGCAAGAGCAGCATTTTCTCCGGTATGGTCTACTGCGCTGACTGCGGTTCTAAGATGCAATATGGTTCGTCCAACAACAGGGACTTCAGTCAAGACTTCTTTGATTGCTCTCTGCACAAGAAGAACGGGAGCAAGTGCAAGGGACACTTCATCCGGGTAAAGGTTCTGGAAGGACGTGTACTGAGTCATGTTCAGCGGGTGACGGACTACATTCTCCGTCATGAAGACTACTTCCGCAAGGTCATGGAGGAGCAGCTTCGGGTGGAAAGCACCGAAAAGCTGACCGTCCTAAAGAAGCAGCTTGCCCGGAATGAGAAGCGGATTGCAGACCTCAAACGGCTGTTCATGAAAATCTACGAGGATAACGCCAGCGGAAAGCTGAGCGATGAACGCTTTGACATGATGAGCCAAAGCTACGATGCCGAACAGAAGCATCTGGAAGAGGAAGCCCTCTCTATCCAGCAGAAAATCGAAGTACAGGAACAGCAGATCGAGAATATTGAGAAGTTCGTCCAGAAAGCGCACAAGTACGTTCATATTGAAGAACTCACCCCTTATGCTCTCCGTGAACTGGTGTCGGCCATCTATGTGGATGCCCCGGATAAGTCCAGCGGAAAGCGGGTGCAGCACATCCATATTAAGTATGATGGGCTGGGGTATATCCCTCTGGATGAACTGGAAGCAAAAGAAAAGGCGTGACCGAAGTCACGCCAAATCTGCCCCATTGCGGGAACTTTTGCAAATACTGTTTTATGGGAACTCTGCTCTGGGGAACTCCCTGCCTTACTTATCGTGTGTGGATTTTTGCAGGGTGCGTCCGGGTGGGCGCACCCTGTTTTTTGTTTGTGCTTATTTCTTCAGAATCCGCATTGCGTTCAGAACGGCGATGATCGTGACACCCACATCACCGAACACGGCTTCCCACATACCGGCCATGCCGAGTGCGCCCAGAACAAGGAACACGCTCTTGATTCCAAGAGCAATCACGATGTTCTGCATCACGATTCGCTTCGTGGCCTTTGCAACATCAATGGCTTCTACAAGTTTCGATGGTTCATCTGTCATCAGAACAACATCCGCAGCTTCGATCGCGGCATCCGAACCCAGTCCGCCCATGGCTATGCCGACATCTGCACGGGCAAGGACGGGGGCATCGTTGATGCCATCGCCCACAAAGGCGAGCTTGCTGCCCTGCCGTTTCTGCTTATCCAGCATTTCCAGCTTTTCGACCTTCTGGTCGGGCAAGAGCTGTGCATAATACGCATCCAGACCAAGTTCGTCTGCCACCGACTTGCCGATTCGCTCATCATCGCCGGTGAGCATAACAGTTTTTTCCACGCCGATTTTTTTCAGCTCTGCGATTGCGCGGTTGCTGTCCGGTTTCACCTCATCTGCAATCAGGATACAGCCTACATAGCTGCCATCCGCTGCTACATAGACCTTTGTTCCGGCTGCATCGCAAGCAGAATAGGCAATCTTTTCAGATTCCATCAGCTTACTATTGCCAGCCAGCACCTTCTTTCCCTGCACCATAACACTGATGCCATGTCCAGAGATTTCCTCAAAGCCAGAGAACTGCTTCTGGTCGATCGACTTTCCATAAGCTGCAAGAATCGACTTTGCAATCGGGTGGTTGGAATAACTCTCTGCCTGTGCAGCATACTCCAATACCTGTTCTTTCTGGTATCCGGCTGCCGGAATGATATTTGCGACCTCAAAAACACCTTTTGTCAAGGTGCCGGTCTTATCAAAGACCACCACGCTCACTTTGTTCAGTGCCTCCAGATAGTTGCTGCCCTTTACCAGCACACCGCGCTTGGATGCAGCACCGATACCACCGAAGAAGGTCAGGGGAATGGAAATGACCAATGCACACGGGCAGGAAACGATCAGGAACACAAAACCTCTGCGCAGCCACTCAGACCAGCCGCCACCAAGGACGAGCGGCGGAATGATCGCCAACACAGCCGCCATTCCAACAACGACCGGCGTATAGTATCGTGCAAAGGTCGTGATGAAGTTCTCGGTAGGAGCTTTTCTTGCGGAGGCATTCTCCACAAGGTCAATGATCTTCGACACTGTGGATTCCCCGAAGCTCTTTGTGACTTTCAGCGTCAGCAAACCGCTCTGGTTGATGCAGCCGGACAGGGCTTCATCGCCTTTGCGGATGCTTCTCGGCACAGATTCGCCGGTCAGTGCCTTGGTGTCCAGCATGGATTCGCCATCCACAACGATGCCATCCAGCGGGATTTTTTCACCGGGTTTTACCACGATGATCTCGCCCACCGCAACGCTTTCCGGAGAAACGACCTGCAATACGCCATTCCGCTTGACGGTCGCCGAATCCGGACGGATGTCCATAAGGTCAGAGATGGACTTTCTGGAACGCTTTACCGCCAGCGACTGGAAAAACTCTCCGACCTGATAGAACAGCATGACTGCAACGGCTTCCGGGTATTCCCCGATGGCAAATGCGCCGATTGTGGAAACACTCATCAGGAAATGCTCGTCAAATACCTGTCCTCTGGTGATGTTTTTCACTGCTTGCCACACGACATCCCAACCAAGGATCACATACGCCACAATCAGAAATGCCAGTTCTGCTGGAGTCGGCAGCTTTGCGAACACGGTCAATGCCATACCGATTGCATAGACCGCAGCACCCACGGCAAGACGTATCGTGCGCTTCTTGTCCTCATCGTTATAGACCGCCGCTTTTTCTTCTTTTTTGACAGGTGCAGTGGCTTCCGGCTGCTTTTCCGACACCTCAACGTCCGGCTCGTGGCTGTGAACAATCGTGGTAACGGTATCCAGCAGGGAAGCAGCCACCGAGGTTCCTGCCTGAACGGTCAGCGTCTGGTTCATCAGATTCACGGTCGAAGAAGTCACGCCGTCCAGTTCACCGACTTCCTTCTCGATTTTTGCAGAGCAGTTCGGGCAGTCCAGACCTTTCAGGAGATAGACCTTCGTCACAGCAGGTTCAGTCTTTTCTGAAACTTCAACATCCGGCTCGTGGCTGTGAACGATCATTTCGACCTGTTCCGCCAATGTTGCATCCGCAGACTTTTCTGACTGAACGGTCAGTGTCTGCTGCATTAAATTCACGACCGAGGATTCCACTCCCGGCAATGCTCCGACCTCTTTTTCTATCTTGGCGGAACAATTCGGGCAATCCAGACCTTTCAGGATGAATACTCTTTTCATTTTGACCTCCACCGTATTTTCTTAATTGTTCAATCGTTCAACTTAAAAGGTAAAAAGATAATCGCTTGCGCGATCATCCTCTTAAATGCTCAAATCCCTTGTCAATGATCTCCTTTACATGATCATCCGCCAGCGAATAATACACGATCTGGGCCTCTC
>OAXJ01000654.1_pt1 | contig 33068 bp, 25 predicted proteins | sample 1517241 | NCBI WGS metagenome assembly OAXJ01 (sample SAMEA2580293, study PRJEB22360) | human gut metagenome | biome: human gut; feature: human-associated habitat; material: faeces | place: Denmark | collected 2008/2010 | reverse complement strand
AATACATGCCTGTCACGCATGGGGTCACGGGTTCGAGTCCCGTACGCACCGCTTTCTTATGAAACAAAATAAAGAAAAGTCCTGAAGTACAATGCTTTAGGACTTTTCTTTTTATCCAATACCCCCCACCCAAAAGCAGCGGAATAGCGTAGTTGGCACTGGCTTATCTGTTGGACTTTCCGGGGAAAAATTCAACGATTAAGATTTGTTTTCGCTGATTCTCAATATTCTGCATAGTCTGATTTGGAACAATACGATTTAACTTTGTACCACTAAAAATGCAAGAAGTATGGGAATTGAAAAAAGACGTAGTACACTCTGTGTGTTGTTTTACATCAAGCGGCAGAAGCTGCTGAAAAACGGGGAGGCTCCCGTCTGTATGCGTATCACCGTTGATAAGCGGAAAGCGGAGATTGTGATCAAGCGCAGTGTGCCGGTAGAAAACGAGGAGCGTATAACAGATCGTAATGTAGCCTTTGAAATGCATTGTGGATTGAACCTGGTGAACGCGATGGTGCACGGAAGAGATAAAAAGGTAGGAAGCTATGCGCTTTTTCCGGCTCTTCTGTTTGAAAACAGGCAGATAAAAGTGAGGCAGGAGGCGGTGATCAATATCATAGAAGAGGCAATAAGAAATGATTATAATATCTGCCTTATGAAAGTGAACCGGCACACGAATGAAGTGGTAGGAGAAGGGGAAATGGTGCTGATACATGAATGATAATGAAACCGGATTGAAAAAATAATCTTTATTCATTAGTACAAGAATAGGATTAAAATAAAATCATTAATAAAAAATAGATTGTGTATGACATAGAAAAGGACTTGAAAAATAATGAAATCATTGAGCTGATGAAATGGAAAAAAACGGATTCCACAAAGATAAAACGGGCTATGTATGAATGAGCATGCTATTTCCATTCAACTTGGTCGTGACTTAAACTAGATGGATTGCATAGTTTGCGGTATGGATAAAAGTGAGACAGGTCAGAGTGAAGTAATGCTGAACATGAAAAATAATCGCTCATTAATAAATGTTTTATGCAGATTTGTGCCGACAAGCGAAATTTTTTATCTATTTTTGTATGTCTATTTTTGAATGCTATGATACAGGTAATACAATTAAAAGGAAAAGACAAACATTTATATCAGCTTTTGGCGCCTCTAGTAATGGATCCGGATGTAATACGTGCAAATAATAACTATCCGTTCAAAACAAACGAGGATTTCGTTTGGTACATTGCGATTGACAATAGAGAAGTGGTGGGTTTCGTTCCGATTGAACAAAAAAGCGGAAAGAAGGCTGTCATTAATAATTATTATGTAGCTGCAGTGGACGAGCAAAGAAAAGATATCTTGTCGCTTCTGCTATCTTCTATAGTCACGGCATTCATACCTGAAGGGTGGACGCTTGATTCTGTCACGCTGATACAGGATCAGGAAACTTTTGAGAAATTCGAGTTTACGTCTATGGACAAAAAGTGGACACGCTATGTAAAAATGAACAGATGAATTATGGGAAAAAAAACAATCACAGGAACAAAAAATGTATATGAATTAGCACAAGAACGACTGAAAGTAATATTTAACGAGTTTGATAATATTTATGTATCTTTCTCGGGAGGGAAAGATAGTGGGGTACTGCTCAATATGTGTATCGACTATATCAGGCGGAATAATCTGAAAATACGTTTGGGGGTATTTCACATGGATTATGAAATCCAATACAAGATGACCATCGACTATGTGGACAGAATACTGGAAGCAAATAAAGACATTGTGGATGTATACCGGGTATGCGTTCCTTTCCGGGTATCTACCTGTACGTCCATGTACCAGTCTTTCTGGCGACCTTGGGAAGATAATAAAAAGGATATATGGGTGCGCTCCATGCCTAAAAAGGCTATGAAGAAAGAGGATTTCCCTTTTTACAATACTACCATGTGGGATTATGAATTCCAGATGCGCTTTGCACAATGGATACATCAGAAGAAGGATGCGGTGCGCACTTGCTGCCTGATCGGTATCCGTACACAGGAAAGCTTTAACCGCTGGCGCTGTATCTACATGAGCCGTAAATTTCAAATGTATCATAAATATAAATGGACCTCAAAGGTGGGAAATGACATCTACAATGCATATCCCATTTTTGACTGGAAAACGACGGATGTATGGACGGCGAACGGGAAATTCCAATGGGACTATAACATCCTGTATGACCTTTATTATCGTGCGGGAGTGAACCTGGAACGTCAGCGGGTGGCGAGCCCGTTCATTAATGAAGCACAGGAGAGTCTGGCCCTCTATCGGGTACTCGACCCCAACACATGGGGAAAGATGATAGGAAGGGTGAATGGAGTGAACTTCACCGGTATGTACGGCGGCACACATGCGATGGGCTGGCAGTCGGTGAAACTGCCCGAAGGCTATACCTGGCGCGAGTTCATGTATTTCCTGTTGTCTACCTTGCCGGAACGGGCACGCAAGAATTATCTGCGAAAACTGTCTGTCAGCGTACATTTCTGGCGGACTAAAGGTGGATGTCTGAGCGATGCAACCATCCAAAAATTAATTGATGCCAAAGTGCCGATTATCGTGATGGATAACAGTAACTATAAAACGTATAAGAAACCTGTACGCATGGAGTATCAGGATGATATTGATATTCCGGAGTTCAGGGAGATACCTACTTACAAGCGTATGTGTGTTTGTATCCTCAAGAATGATCATGCCTGCAAATACATGGGATTCTCGCCGACAAAGGAAGAGATGAGTAAAAGAAGTCAAGTAATGGAACAATATAGAATTATAGTATCATGAGTGTAGATAAAAGCCCGGTCTACGAGGTAAAAGCAGTACCTGTAGAAAAAGTGTATGCGAACGATTACAATCCGAATGTCGTAGCTCCGCCCGAAATGAAGTTGCTGGAACTTTCGATTTGGGAGGACGGCTTTACGATGCCTTGTGTGTGTTATTATAATAAAGAGGAAGACAACTATATCCTGGTGGATGGTTATCACCGGTATACGGTGCTGAAAACCTCGAAACGTATTTATAAACGTGAAAACGGTTTGCTTCCGATTGTGGTGATCGACAAGGATTTGTCGAACCGAATGAGTTCCACTATCCGGCATAACCGTGCCCGTGGAATGCATAATATCGAACTGATGTGTAATATTGTGGCAGAACTGGACAGAGCCGGAATGTCTGATCAGTGGATCATGAAGAACATTGGTATGGACCGGGATGAACTGTTGCGTCTGAAGCAGATTTCGGGACTTGCGGATCTATTTGCCAATCGGGAGTTCAGTATCCCGGATGAGGTGGCACCTACGGAGATGGAACGGAAAACGCTGTAGACGTTATCAACTCAGAATAAAGCTTGAAAAGGCCCTTGGATGATTTCATTCAGGGGCCTTTTTTAATATGGATTTTATTTATAATAATTCACTTCAAAAGTTTCGAATGCCGTAACTTTTGGATTTTTTATATTCGAATAATGCAAAATAAAGATTTGATCCTTATTGCCTTTCATTATTCGTAAGCGCATTGGAGTTCTCCTGCATTTTTAGTCTTTTATTTAAACTTTCATTGTCAGTATGAGAAATGGATGAAATTCCTTATCTCATGCAATATACCGACATTTGCAATATCTGATTAAAACGTTTTTTGCGTGTCTAATAAATACAACTATTTAATGAGAGAGATTAAACATAACATATACAATAGAGGGCCGATTATTTTCCTGTTATTGCTGATTATTTCATCTTGTATAGATGAGACTTTCATTGATAACGATGATAAGATTAAAAGCTCATATATATCCATCAGAGGGATTGGAGCCAAGGTTGGTATACATCCGGGAACAACTCCTGATGATTATGTTATTGAAACTCTCCGTATTCTGGCTTTTGATAAGGTTACTGAAAACTGTGTGTCTAACGTTCGCTATAATGCTGCGAATGGTGATATTATACAACATCCTATTAATCCGGATAGTTATGATTTTGTTTTTTTGGCGAATGAACCGGCGAATACACTTATTATAGATCAGTTGGATGGAATAACTAAATATGAAGATTTAAACGATATTGCATATCCGGAGAGATATTTTTCGTCTGATTTGATTATTCCAATGATACAGGAAATTAAGAATATAACTGTATTGCCCAATGGTCAGGGAGCTCAGGTAAATGGTGGCGCGGTTGTTAATGTGCTGCAATTGGGACTTGACAGGTTAGCCGTCCGCTTGGATGTTGTGTTGGAGGCTGAAGATAATCTGGAAGCTACCTTTACTGGAATTATATTGGAAAATATTCCCAATGCGGTGCCACTTACGAATAATTATACAGGTGAAGTGGAAAGGAATGTAACACGTACTTTTACTAAAGCAGCTGATGCCGGTTATTTTTCGGACGAGACTCCAACTGCTTCGGACAGATCATGGGCAAAAGGAGTGAATCGAATTATTCTGCCTGCCAATGAGTTGAAGACAGTGGGAGATGCGAGTAAAGCAGTGACTCTTATAGTAGGCATGGGGAATAACTATAGTCCCTCCACTCAATTGAAGACCGCTAGTGATCCGACAGTGAGTTATAGTCTTCCGATAAATACAAAACTTGATTTTCTTGGTATCATCAAAGAGCCCTTGGAAGTGAATATTAAGGCATCAGAATGGGATAAGATTGGAGAAGACTGGGAGATTTCCGGTACCAGAGTCTTGAATGTGTCTGATATTGAGGTTAATATAACAGACTTCAATGGAGCACGAATTGCATTTTGGTCAAATATGCCGGTTGTGAGAGTGTTGGATGTGGTATATGATGAGAATGGTGCTGAAAAAGTGACGAATAATATATTTAATGCCTTGTCTTCTCAAAACTATGCTCCTAACGATGACTTCAGAATCAGGTATGATGCGAAAACAGGACTGGGATATATGGATATTGTGTTGGATCGGCCTAATACCGATGATAATGTGGCAGGGGATAAAACATATACTCTTACTTTATCAGCTTCAGAAGATCATGCGGGGACCAATGCCCTCCAAAGGAAAATTATTGTGCATGTAAAGCAGGAAGGTGTACGATATGTCTTTGAGAAAAATGCTTCTGACAATTTGTGGTCTACTCCTTATGTAGGAGCTTTTTGGGATGATAATGAAGTCGGAGAGAGAGTGATCAAGGGTATAAGATGGGACTATTGGTGGAATTGGACGGTAACAGTGCCTGATGAATACAGGGATTTTATTGTCATAAGTGCCAGCCCGAGTTTTGACCCGAATATTGGTACGGATAATCCAGGGGACGCTGAAGATTATCCGGTTGTTCCTAATGCTTTTAGATTTGAAACAGGGAGCTCTGTAGCAGGGAAAGGACGTGTTTATTTCAGAATAGGATTGAAAAGTAAAAATACAACAGGAAGCCCTAGATATGGTTTTGTGAATGTTCATTACGAAAAGTCTGAAAACAATGTAGTAACGTCTTATGATACTAAATTATTTGTTCGTCAGGGAGGCGATCCGGATTATCTGATGCGGAGTGGGAGTATAAGAGGTGCTTCTGATTATGGAGCTAAATTCTCGCCGTATAACTTGACGATGAAAGCGTTTAAGGATACTCCGGGTACCACAGTTCAGTATCAGGCTATAAATTATAGTAATCTAGCAGGTGAAGTTGATTTTGTAAAGTATCCTACCCAGGCCGGGGCGCATTTTCAGTGGGCACTGCCCATTGCGAATGTAGCTAAGGGACTCCGAGGATATCATCCTACGAATGTGAATATGGGAAGTGCCCCTTGGGCTATAACAGGGTGGCCGATAGAACGTATCAATGGTGTGAACCTTTTTTGGAATCCTTCGACGGGAACTATCCTGAAGAATTATTATGAAATATGTCCTCCCGGGTATGTTCGTCCCACTGATGGACCGGAGGATCGGATTGCAGTGAATAGTTATAATTACGATCAGGTTTATATGTCGGACTGGAGAATGTCTTTATTTGCCGATCCTATGCGGGGAGATGCGGCTTCCAATACGGTAGATAGTCCATATCCGACTAATGGGACATATAAACCGGAATTATATACTCCTGTGCCGCTTTCTGAAGTTATGTATGGATTTTATGCTGATGGTTTCTTTGACAGACGTCCGATCAAGGAGAAAACGATGGTTGATGGCACAACTAGAGGAGAAGGAACATTAGGTTATACTAAATATAGAGGTGTCAGTTTGGACAACGCTGATGCGGCTTATGGTGGTGTGTTAGTATATAACAGTAATACTAGTGCTTCTATCTTCTTTCCGGCTGCGGGAAGAAGATGGCATCTGGATGGTAGTTTGGAATATGCCGGCCAAACGGGATATTATTGGGCTTCCTCTGTTGCACCGGGGTGGACTAAGGTAGTTAGTGGCAATGAAACCGGAGCACCTTATGGAAATATATGGACGATGCAACTTAATTATGCAGAGCCACGCCCGATATCTACAGGACATGTATTTGGGTATTCAATACGATGTGTGAAGAAATGAGGAAAATAGTAATACATATAAATAAACTGTTCTATCTGCTCTTGCTACTGTTGATATCAAGCTGCGAGCATGATATCAATAGTACAGAGCAGCAAGGCGGAGGGAATGATTCGGATGATAAAGTACAGATTGAAATTTTTACTCGTGCTCATTCATACGATCTTCCATCGACGAGGGCTGCTGAAAATGATATCAGCATGACACCTTGGGTGCTTGTGTTTAAGGGAAATGGAGGAAGTGCCACCTTTGTAGAGGCAGTGCAAGCTTTCGAAATGGTAGGAAAAAGATATGTAATATTGACCAAACAAAGTAGTAAATGTCAGTTGCTAATTTTGGCAAATACTCAGAGTAAGTTTTATTATAATAATGATAATGCTAATGGATATGTATTTAATGAGACGAATCTTAATACAAGATTGAGTGGTGTAACGCTGGCGGATGCATGCTCAAAGTTGTTGACTGAACCATTAGCAAGTCCTTCGCTTACAATAATTCCATATAGCGGAACTGGTGAAATAATTCCGATGAGTGCTGTGCTGGAAGTAAATAAGATAGATAATGATACTAAAATACAGAATTCAGATCCGTCTAAGGGGGCATTGTTACTCACTCGTGCAGTAGCTAGAATAGCAGTAGTGAATACAGCAGACAATTTTGAGTTAAATGGAATTATGGCTTTATTCAATGTACCTCGACAGGGACAGTTGCATAACTATAGCAACTCGATCATGAATAATACTTCTAATTTGACGGAGTATCAGGGAGCTTCAGATTACTCAACCCCTTTGGTGGCTGCAAGTGTAGTGACTGAGGGACAGAGTACAAATAGCAATCCCATATATATATACGAGTCTAACACGCTGAATAATACATATATGATTATTCAGGGAAAGTATGATAATAAGGATTACTATTATAAAATGGCTATCGTCGATAAAAACTTGAACGCAATAGATTTGTCTCGTAACAAGTCTTATACGTTTACCATTATAAAAGCCAAGGGACCTGGTTACGACACAATGGCTGATGCTAAAGTGGCTAAACCTTCGAATGTCGACCTTGATTTCAAAATAATTGTGGATGATGGCGATTCGTATGAAATTATAGCTAATAATGATTATTATCTGGGGGTGAGTAATTCGGTCTATATTACTTACTCAGATGTGGATAATATCTATAATGCTTTTGATTTAATAACAGATTGTACAAAGGTTTTTCCTGATACAAGAAATATAACAGATAATAGGGGAGAAGTATCAGGAGCTTTTTCATTAAGTTCTCCCGTAGATGGAAAAATACCTGTTGTAACCGGGGGAGTTGCTTCCCCTCGTATTACTACAGTGAGGGTCTTTACATATACCTGGCTGATGTATTTTGAAAACGGTCAATTTGAAAACGGAGTTGAGAAAAATAATGCATATATAACATTAAAACTTGGAAATTTGGAAAAACAGGTTCATATCAGACAAAGACAGGCGATTAACGCAAGTGGAACTGTACTGGAGTATAGACCTACTGATAGCTATCCGTATCCGGGTACTTACCCTAACTTAATGGACTATCATTGTCTTACCGGTCAGGTTGAGGATGGCGATGATAATCCTAAAAATTGGATAAAATTGCGCCCTTCGACAATGGTTGAAAGAGAAGATACGGAACGGATTATAGTAGAAGATGGACAGATTTTTATTGAAGTATTGCCTAATACTACTAATAATCGCAGAAGGGGAACTGTATATTTGACAACAGTTATGTCTAATGGATCATCGGTAGGTGGGAGTTCTGTGAAGCGTATAAAGATTGATATCACCCAAAAAGGGTGACCTATAAATGTAAGATATAATGAAGAAAGTTATTATACTCATAGTACTTATGCTGGGATGCGTTGCTTTCGAGAGTAAAGCCCAGAAGATAGCTCTGAAAAGCAATCTTCTGTATGATGCTACTACTACCATGAATCTCGGTTTGGAGTTTGGACTGGCACGCAAATGGACATTGGATGTTCCTGTGAATTATAATCCCTGGAAGCCTGATAATGGCAGACGTTTGCGGCATTGGGGAGTACAACCGGAGGTTCGATATTGGTTCTGTGAGAGCTTCAGACGAACATTTATAGGAGTACACGGGCATTATGCGGATTTCAATGTAGGCGGATTTCCTGACTGGTCGTTTATTAGTGAGAATATGCAGAATACCCGTTACCAGGGACATCTGTATGGAGGAGGTATTTCGATAGGACATTCGTGGATATTGAGAAAACGTTGGAGTATCGAAGCATCGGTAGGAGTGGGATATGCACATATTGTATACGAGAAATATCCTTGTGCAACGTGTGGTACTAAACTGAAGGATTCGAGCAAAAATTATTTCGGTCCTACAAAAGCGAGTGTATCACTTATTTATGTAATTAAATAAAATAGAATGATGAAAAGGAGTATACAACTCATCGTATTGGTACTGATGGTTTTATGCCAGAATATAGGTTCGGCTGTTGCCCAGACGCGTTCTTATGATGGAACTATCTCTGTGGTGCTGGTACAACTGGAACAACGCGGTAAATCGGTTTATATAAATATTGACTTCGTCCTGAATGATGTAAGGGTGAAGTCGGCACATGGAGTGGATTTTATTCCACGGCTGATTGCTCCGACACGTAATCTTAATCTTCCGAAAGTGTCAATCAAAGGACACAATGAGTACTTGGCTTATGAACGTTGGCTTTCTCTGATGAGTACTAAGGAGAAGAATCTCTACGAAAAGCCTTATGTTGTAGAGAAAAGTAGTAAGAGAAGAAATGATACGATAAAGTATAGATATGTATTGCCTTATGAATCGTGGATGGATGATGCTCAAGTGGAGGTACAACGTGATGAGTGTGGCTGTGGTGAAACTCAATTGATGAGTGTGGAACCATTAGGTGACGTTGATCTGGAACGTATGCTGGTGCCGTATGTGGTAGTGCCTCACCTTGCTTATTTGCAACCGGCTGCGGAAGAAGTGAAGAACCGTGAAATACAAGCGGAATGTTTCCTTGATTTTGAGGTGAATAAAATTAATATTCGTCCGGAGTACATGAATAATCCGAAGGAGCTGGCCAAAATTCGTGCAATGATTGATGAATTGAAGTCTGATCCCAGTATTAAGGTAAACAAGCTGGATATTGTGGGCTATGCTTCACCTGAAGGATCATTGGCGAATAACAAGCGTCTGTCCGAAGGACGTGCAATGGCATTGCGTGATTATCTGGCATCAAAATATGATTTCTCACGAAATCAGTATTATATCGTCTTCGGCGGTGAAAACTGGGATGGATTGGTGAAAGCATTGGATTCGTTTGAAATGGAGTATAAAGATGAAGTACTGAATATTATCAAAGATGTTCCTCTGGAAAAAGGAAGAGAAACTAAGTTGATGCAGCTTCGTGGTGGTGTACCTTATCGATATATGTTGAAATATATTTTCCCAAGTCTTCGTGTGGCTATTTGTAAAGTGAATTATGAGATTAAGAATTTTAATGTAGACGAAGCGAAAGAGATTATTAAGACACGTCCTCAGAATTTGAGTCTGAATGAGATGTTCTTGGTGGCTAATACTTATCCGAAGGGCTCGCAAGAGTTTATCGATGTATTCGAGACAGCTGTACGGATGTATCCTAAGGATGAAATAGCCAGCATCAATGCTGCTATGGCTGCCCTTTCGCGCAATGACTTGGTATCTGCGGAACGCTATTTGAAAATGGTAAACGCTCATAAGCAATTACCTGAATATAGCAATGCTATGGGTGTATTAATGTTATTAAAAGGAGATTATGAACATGCGGAAGAATATTTGAAAGCAGCTGCCGAAGCTGGTCTGGAGGCTGCCGGACAGAATTTGGAGGAATTGGCTACGAAAAGAACGAATGCAGCTGAAATTGAAAAGAAAAATAAAAATAGAGATAAATAAACTAGTTACAAACGCTTTTATTAATTTGTAAGAACAATGAAAAAGAAGAATTTTCTTATGTTAGCGCTTGCTGCTGTGGCTTTTGCTGCTTGTAGTAACGAAGATTTGGTGCCGGTGGATAATCCGGGCAACAATAATGACTTGGTGACAGACCCGAATGCAGACGCATGGGTGGCATTAGCAGTAAAGACTCCGGTACAAACTCGTGGATTACATAACCCGAATCAGGAAGCTGCAACTGAAGATGAATCAAAAATCACTAAAGTACGTGCCATATTTTTTACGGCAAATGCAAATGAGGATGCTGCAACTGTGACTGCTGATATCACATTGTCTAATGATCAGGCGGGGCTTGATGCCAATGGTATACCAAGTGGAACTGCAGGCAAGGCTTTTAAAGTTCCTGCAACTTCTAAGAGAATATTGATTATTGCGAATCCATCTCCAGAGTTTGAAAAAAAGACTGTTAGTATGACAGATCAAAAATGGCCTGTTGGAACGCTATATTCAACGGTTAATGCTGCTCTTGATGATGCTGTATCAGATCTGACAATTGCTGGTGAATTTATGATGTCTAACGCCAAAGGATCGTTAGAACCTTCGGATGATGTTGAAACTTCACCAACATTTGGTGATCCCATCGATTTGTCTCTTTATGCAAATGAGACAGCGGCTACTAATAATCCATTGTCTATCAGAATTGACCGTGTTGTAGCAAAAGTTCGTGTATATGTAACTGCTGATTCTGATGCTAAAGCAACAATCTCGGATGCAGGATGGATATTGAATGCTACTAATAAGACATACTTCCCTGTATCTAAGAGAACATTGACTTGGAATGAAACTCCGGCTAATAAGCCAGGTGCTCGCGGTGAGTGTATTACTCCGTTTGACCAGTATAAGATAGGTTCATACAGAATTGACCCTAACTATGGTACTCAAAACTTGAGCTACTATAACTCTTATAGCAGTACTTCAGCTCCTTCTAATTGGAATGATCCTACAACTACGATAAATAAAGTTGCTGAATATTGTCTTGAAAATACGCAGACTGCAACTCATAATGTGCACGCTTATACTACGCATGTATTGTTGAAAGCTAAATTCATCCCGTCTGAATATGGTAGACCTGCACCTAATGATGGTACTCCATCTACAGATCAGGAAACAGACCCGGCGCTTGCTGGTGACTGGATGTTAATTAATGGTGGTTTCTATACTTTTGCTACATTAATGGAGTGGATTGAGGCAGAATTGAAAGCTAAATATGCTGATGGAGAACCTGCTACATTCCCGACTGCTCGTACTACTGCGTACAATAGATATTTAGTAGCTGTTGGTGTGGGTGCAATTGGGCTTCCTCCTACAGCCGATGCTACAGCTATTACTGCTCTTGTTGACGATTTTAAAAATACGAAAGCTCTTGTGGCAGCTATTGCAGCTAAAGACAGAGCTAAAACAGTAACAGGGCTTACTTATTATGTAGGTGCAGTAAGCTACTACAAAATCATGATCAAACATGATGATACTAGCGCTGCAACAAATGAGTTAGGTGAGTTTGGAGTAGTTCGTAACTCTGTTTATGACATTAATGTTAAGAAGTTTAATAACCCGGGATATCCGGCTATTCCAGATCCGGATCCAGATACTCCGGACGAAAGCGACGAAGGCTGGTTATCTATTGAAATTACACCTAATCCTTGGACTTGGTATACTCAAGAGGAAATCATGTAATTCAGAATTAGTAATAGAAATAGATTTTTCAAATAAAAAGTTGTGGGAGAAACTCTCCCACAACTTTACTCCCAACATTTTCAAAGTTGCCGAAAACTTTAAAAAAACTTCGGGATATAGCTTTTGATGGAATTATTGAGGTATTCCATCCTCTGGATTAGGAAATAACGAGAGAAGAAATAGTTTCTTTTCCTCTATATATAATTGAAAAAAGGAAAATATGAATCTAAAAAGCCTTATATGTTACGTTGTCTTAGGAATTCTTCTGATGGGTTCCGGGATAGTAGTTTCATGCGACAGCTTTAATGAAGACTTGCCGGAATGCCGCTTGCTTGTGAAGTTTAAGTATGACTATAACATGGAATTTGCAGATGCGTTCCATGCTCAGGTTGATAAAGTGGAGCTTTATATATTCGATAAAGACGGGAAGTTTATGTTTAAGCAGGCGGAAGAAGGGAGTGCACTGTCAACCGGTAATTATCTGATGGAAGTAGAATTGCCCGTCGGACAATATCAGTTTATGGCATGGGCCGGTGCACGTGATTCATATGACATTACTCCATTGACGCCCGGCGTTTCTACCATTACTGACTTGAAGTTAAAGCTAAAGCGTGAAGCCTCTCTCATTATCAATAAAAAGATGGAAACGCTTTGGTATGGTGAAATCATTGGTGTCAACTTCACAGGAACTGAACACCAAACGGAGACTATTAATCTGATCAGAGATACTAAAATAGTGAGATTTGGCTTCCAGTCTTATACCGGTACCTGGACACTGGATATGAATGATTACGATTATGAGATTATAGAATCCAATGGACACCTGGGACATGACAATTCATTGCAGGATGATGATGTGCTGAGTTTCCGTCCTTATTATATGGAGCAGAAAGATCCTGCTACAGCTTTTGTGGATATGAATACAATGAGGTTGATGGCGGATCGTAAGACTCGCTTGGTGCTTACAGAGAAGGCTTCGGGAAAGAAAGTATTCGATATAAATCTGATTGATTATTTGGCTATGACCAATGCGGAAGGTAAGAATTTGAGTACACAAGAATATTTGGATCGACAAAGCAACTACCATATTATATTTTTCTTATCTGAGTCATGGTTGGCCGTGCAGATTGTTGTGAATGGATGGGTACATCGCATTCAGGAAGAAAATCAATAATAAGATATTTAAGAGAATAGTGGGGAACTATTGTTAGCGGGACAGGATGAATCATCCTGAATAAGGGAAGACAGACCAGATCAATAACGATCTGGTCTGTTTTTGTTTACAGAGTATCGATGATTGCCAGTTGTTTTTGCAAAAACTCAATACGTTGGGCCTCTCCACTTTCCGAAATCAGAGTAGAGTGGCGTTTTAGTGACTGAATCCAGTTTCGTTGGATCTGGCAGATTTGCGGGCTCTGTGAATCCATAGAATTGATAGAGTACACCCGAAGTAAACTGACTTGATAGTCTTTCTTCTCTATATAGGTGTAAGTCGCTTCAAAATCAATATTAGAGAGATAGAAATATACTTTATGTCCTTCACTGAACTCTCCCTTGATAGAAAGTGTTTCCATGATTGCAAGCAACTGGTATAGCTCTTCTTTCAGGTGTGCTACATCGTCTTCTGTGATCAGATTCAGACTGGCAAAGTACTTGATTTCCTTGATGAATGAAAGGAATATGTTGCTGTCCCAAATAAAATAGGTTTTCGGACATTGCTTCACACTTTCACTTAACTTCTTATGCGCTTTTACGATTTTCGGATCTACTTGCATTTCTGCCAATGAATTGGGAGTTTTCATTTGCCCGTTCTGGTAAATCCATCGACAGAGACGAAACTTGGACATGTGTTCAAAGGAAGAGTAAAGAGTGAAAGGGAGAAGATTGGAAGCTGTATAGACTTCCGTTGTGTTGTCTCCTTTCACATAATCGAATATTTGCTGATACCGATTAATAATCTCATAATAACTGTCCAAGGTGTTAGGTGAATTGAGCAGATTCATGTCAAAAGTAACTCTATTGGATAGATGGTTACCTATAATCTGATCAATGGAAATACCAAGCTTTTTGGATAGCAGGGCTACTTCGTCAATAGTAAAAGCCACTTCGCCACGAAGTCTACGATAAACTGCTTCTTTTCCCATATAGAGAATGTCTGCCAAAGAATTGGCAAGATTTTGTCCTTTGGGGATACGCTCTTTCATTGCAATAATCAACTCGTTTACAATACCATTTTTCATTGTTTGTTCTCTTTTATATACGTTAATAATCTGTATGATACATTCTATGCAAAATTAAGTCATGTAAACGATAGTTTTGTGTGGGAAAACAGCTCTGAGAGGTGATGGCTTTTTCTCATTTGATAGAATAGCTAAGTGCGGAGGTCGTATAATGAAAAAAGTAGGCAAGAGGCTTGTCTACTTTCATGATTTAGAACTAAGATTTTCGCTTAGTTTCGATAATCGAAACTAAGCGAAAATTAAAGAGCATCAATAATTTCACGTTTTTGCTTGAAGAACTGGATGCGTTGCATTTCTCCACTTTGTGAAATCAGTGTAGAGAATTTTTTTAGTGATTGAATCCATTCCTTCAAGCTTCGGAACATTTGAGCATCCAGCGTGGTTAGTGAGTTGATGGAATAAACTCGTATCATACTGAGTTGCATCAGGTTTGTTTCCAGGTAGCTGTAAGTTGCTTCAAAATTGATTTGTGACACATAGATATGCACATCATTGCCGAAGTCTGTTTTTCCTTTCATGGCGATGCTTTCCAACTCATCCGTAAGTTTCAGTAATTCCTCTTTAATGTTTTGCTTCATTTCGTCTGAAATAAGGTGAATGTCGGAGAAGTACTGTATGTCATTGATGAGATGAAGAAAAATCATACTGTCCCAAATATAATCGGTCGTATGAATATGCTGTGATAACTTCACAAAGTCTTGTTGGGCATTGATAATCTTTTGGGGAATTTTCAGGTCCTCAAAATGTTTGCAATTGATATGTTCATTTTGGTACATCCATTTGAAGAAACGAAACTTAGCCAGAAGTTCATGTTTCAGATAGAGCGTTTGGGGAATCACGTTTGAAGCAGTTCCTAATACAGCACTCGTATCTTCCCGTAATGTGTGGAATAACTTGACATGTTTGTTCAGGAAATCATAATAGGTCTCAAAGGGTTCGTTATGATCTACTACATTGATATCGAACATTGCATTATTGCTGAAGCTCACTCCTGCAATTCTATCCAATGATATCCCCAGTTCTTTTGAAATAACGGCTGCTTCCTGAAATGTAAAGGGGACTTCGCCGCGCAGCCTCCGGTAAATAGCTTCTTTGCCCATATAGAGGGTATCCATCAATATATTCGCTAGCTGTCCTTTTGCTGGGAATCTTTCTTTGGCCGCTTCTATCAGGTTTGTATTAAGTTCATTCATTATCATAATCCTATTGAATTAGTGGTTTATTGGTATTAATAACACTTGGTGCAGGGAAGTTGTTTCGAAAACTGAAACTATTTTATTTTTGCTTTTCTTAAAAAATATCCATCTCTAAAATTGTATATTATGAGCAAATCGTTTACATTTGCCTTTATAAACAAAACAGAGAAGTTATGTTCTCTGAAAAACAATAGTTAATATTAGAAAATGAAAAGAATATTGGTAAGTGGCGGGGCTGGATTTATAGGCTCTCATCTTTGTACTCGACTTGTAAATGAGGGGCACGACGTGATATGTCTGGATAACTTCTTTACAGGTTCCAAGGACAATATAAAGCATTTGATGGGGAACCATCATTTTGAAGTTGTAAGACACGACGTTACTTATCCTTATTCTGCCGAGGTGGATGAAATATACAACCTGGCTTGTCCGGTGTCTCCTATCCATTATCAACATGATCCGATTCAAACAGCCAAAACATCTGTGATGGGTGCTATCAATATGCTCGGACTGGCAATGAGACTGGATGCGAAAATACTGCAAGCCTCTACCAGCGAGGTGTATGGTGATCCGATTGTTCATCCCCAGCCGGAATTTTATTGGGGAAATGTGAATCCGGTGGGGTACCGGTCATGTTATGATGAAGGAAAACGATGTGCTGAAACATTGTTTATGGATTACTATCGTCAGAATCAGACACGTATCAAGATTATTCGTATCTTTAATACTTATGGCCCGAGAATGCTACCTAATGATGGACGTGTGGTTTCTAACTTTATCATACAGGCACTAAATAATGAAGACATCACTATATATGGTGATGGAAAACAGACACGCAGTTTCCAGTATATTGATGACCTGATAGAAGGTATGGTGCGGATGATGGATACGGAGGATGATTTTACAGGTCCTGTAAACCTTGGAAATCCAAATGAATTTCCGGTTCTTGAATTGGCGGAGAGAGTAATCCGGATGACGGGCTCTACTTCGAAGATTGTATTTAAGCCTCTGCCGACGGATGATCCGAAACAACGCCAGCCGGATATTAAACTGGCAAAAGAGAAACTGGGATGGCAGCCTACCGTCGAACTGGAAGACGGATTGAAGCGTATGATTGAGTATTTTAAAAATGTTTGATGTAACATAAAAATAGAATGATATGAATGTGGAAATAAATCCTTCCGAATATAAGATACTTATTGTGGACGATGTAATTTCAAATGTCCTTCTGCTGAAGGTGCTTCTGACTAATGAGAAGTTCAATATTGTAACAGCAGGTAATGGTACACAGGCTTTGGAACAGGTAAAGAAAGAGAAGCCTGATCTTGTATTATTGGATGTGATGATGCCGGATATCAGTGGTTTCGAAGTAGCCCGGCAAATGAAGGCGGACGAAGAAATGAGCGAAATTCCTGTTATCTTCCTTACTGCTTTGAATAGCACGGCGGATATCGTAAAAGGATTTCAGGTGGGTGGCAACGATTTTATTTCCAAGCCGTTCAATAAGGAGGAACTGATTATTCGTGTGACGCATCAGATTTCGCTGGTGGCAGCCAAACGAATTATTATAGCACAGACAGAAGAGCTACGCAGGACTATCATGGGACGTGATAAACTTTACTCTGTGATTGCGCATGACCTGCGTTCTCCTATGGGCTCTATCAAGATGGTACTCAATATGCTGATTCTGAACTTGCCGAGTGAAACGATCGGTCCTGAAATGTATGAACTGTTGACGATGGCCAATCAGACAACAGAGGATGTATTCTCATTACTCGATAACTTATTGAAGTGGACGAAGAGCCAGATCGGTAAGCTGAAGGTTGTTTACCAGAATATCGATATGGTAGAAGTTGTGGAAGGAGTCAGCGAGATCTTTACGATGGTAGCTGGTTTGAAGAATATCCGTATAGCAATGGATATTCCTGATGAACGTGTGGAAGTACGTGCAGATATTGATATGATTAAAACGGTGATTCGCAATCTGATAAGTAATGCCATCAAGTTCAGCAATGAAGGATCGGAAGTTTTGGTATCGCTGAAAGAAGAAGATAATATGGCGGTAGTGAGCGTGAAGGATAGCGGTTGTGGTATTGATGAAGAAAATCAGAAGAAATTGCTGCATACCGATACGCATTTTAGTACCTTTGGTACTAATAATGAGGAAGGTTCGGGACTCGGACTGTTGCTCTGCAAAGATTTTGTTACTAAAAATGGTGGTGAACTTTGGTTTACTTCGAAGAAAGAGGAAGGCTCTACATTCAGTTTCTCGATTCCGCTGTTAGAAAGCTAATATAAGTTCGATAAAAGTTGATATAAATTCGAGATAAGTCAAAAGACTGTCCTGTCATTCAGAGCGGGCATTACTTGATAGAAGTGGTGTCGGTCCGGAATGGCAGACAGTCTTTGTTATAACCCTCTATAGGAGTACTTCCTAATGAGCACAAGACTTGCTTGTGACAAGTACTTAAGTTATCCGATTCTTGTACAATATTTGAGTCAAAGATGTACAACGTTTGAGTTAAAGATGTGCTACATTTGAATGAAAGATGTACTAGTTTTACTCATACTATTATCGGGATACTTACCGCATTCAGCCTTTTCAGTATCTCTCGCAAATGCCCTGACAGAAGGGGATAGCGGCTGAAGACTCTATTTTATAACCTGTCTCTAGTAGGCTTTGGGAGGGGGTGAGTGGTTTCAGCCCTTTCAGCCTTGACCATACATAAATTCATCGTTTATTTAGCCTATGGTTACTCTGCCTGCAAGTGATCGTCACTTAACATACGGGGTGAATTTCGTAAGCCCCGAGATGAATTTCACTCACCACCGAGATGAACTTCACTCAGCCCCGAGATAAAGGCTACTCGCCTCCGAGGTAAAAGTAAGATGGTATGCCGACTTATTTTAAATGAATAAGCCGACCTATAGTTCAGAAAAAAAAGAGGGTCTGTTTACCTCAAACAGAGGTTCTATTGGGAACAAACAGAGCCTCTGTTTGAGGTAAACACAGGCTCTATTGAGTCAGAAATTATTAGCCTCTGAACTTTGAGTCTTCCCGACTGAAAGGGCTGAAACCGCCCCCCCCTTCTCAGAGCCTATCAGAGACAGGTTATAATATAGTGTCTTCAGCCGCTATCCCCTTCTGTCAGGGCATTTGCGAGAGATACTGAAAAGGCTGAATGCTGAATGGCTTTATCTTTTACAGATTGCCTTGAAATCACAATAAGCACATTTTTTAGTATCTTCTGTCTGTGTGAAAGGCTCATTCTTATCGAATATTTCTTCTAATAGTCTTTGCAGATGTTCGCGGAATTCATCCTCAAAAAAGGCAAAGTTGCTGACCGGGATTTTCGGTTGGCGAGGTTCTCCCATTTCAATGACCGGCGAATAGCTTTCAGAAGCAGCCCGATGGATATAAAGAAGGGAAGGAGCTACTTTCAGAGATTGCTGCCGGCTCATAATAGCAGCATACAGAAAAGTCTGGAAAATGTAGTTGGGACGACTTTCTGATGGAGTAAACAGTTGTTCAATGTTGGCAGGTGTCTTGGGACTTCCTCCGGTTTTATAGTCTACGATACGCAGAGTAGTGTCTTTGGCATCTATGCGGTCAACAGTTCCCCCTAGACGAAGGGTGATGGGACCTTGTCCGGTTTGGATCGTTATTTTCTCGGCAACTGGCTTTTCCATAGCGACCATTTCAAAGGGAGCGTATTGCAGGTCATTTCTCAGTAGTTGTTTCAGATAGGAAACAATCACTTTGGAATTGATGAGCTGCACACCATTGTATTCGGGTTTTTCTTCTGCCGGAACCTTAAAGAGTTCTTGCTTGAAAGCCAGATCCACATAGTTTTGCAGTTTGACTTCGTTGCGTAGCAGGCGTTCCAAATCTTCTTTTTGTATCATTCTCCCATTAGCGGTCAGGTCTGTGTAAGCTAATTGGGCGGAGAGATGGAAGATCGTTCCAAACAATGCGGAGTCGATTTCCGCACTGACTTCGTCCGGTGCTTTTAATTTGGCTACATAACGGTAGTAGAATTTCAGCCGGCAATCGAGATAGGCGTTGAGGGCTGAAGGAGAAAGTATATATGATTGAGGACTTGAACAATCATAGGCACTGCGTAGTCGTTCGAATACTTCGGGAGTTTTCTCTATACTGATATCTGTTGTGCTTTGAGGAGATTGTCCGGCTTCGAGATACTCACGGACAATTTTGTGAGGCCCTTCTACCAGTAGTTGAAGCATGAAACGGGATTCTTCTCCACGATTCAGTCCATTGGAAGAAGTGTTATAGAGCAAAGTAATGTTTTCCGCCCGTTGTATCAGTCGGTAGAAATAATAGGCGTAGACTGCATTCTTATGTTCGATGGTGGTCATGCCGAAAGCTTTCCGAAGGTTGTAGGGGATAAAAGAAGAGTCTCCTCCGGATTTCGGTAGCTGCCCTTCGTTGAGCGAAAGAAGGATTATATTGCGGAAATCAAGGTTACGGGTTTCCAGTACTCCCATGACTTGCATGCCAATGGCAGGTTCTCCATGGAAAGGAATGTTGGAAGCGGTCAGAACCTTGCTGATCAAGCGTCTTAACGTGTCGGTACGTATGTTCAGTTCTCCGCTTTCTATCAGGCTATAGAGACGATTGATAGTAGTATAGCTCTTGAAAAGTGATTCCCGGTATAGTTGGTTGAAGATATCGCTATACTCGCTTTCTTCCCGATAGAGAAGGGAGATTTCTTTGACTAATTCCGTCAAATAATCGCATAACTCTTTGATGCCGTTTCGAGGAGTAAAGAGCTTTGCCAGAAAGTCATCCATCTTCAGTTCCGAAGGGAGCGGGTAGAAGCGGTTGGTCTTGGTCAGTTCCCGTTCTAAAGGTTCGGCATTGATGGATAGCTGCCGGGTATAAGGGTGCTTCAGTATAGCAGATACGGTTTCGTAGGTGAAGCGTCCGGTATCGCTGCGGTAGCCGTTGGTTTGTAATTCCATAGCGGCATTGATAAAACTGTATACCGGAGTTTGTGCCAGCGGGAAACCCATCGTGATGTTGACGTTCTTCACTTCTTGTGGAATGGAATGGAGTACGGGAAGCAGCAGAGCTTCATTGCAGAGCACAACGGCGTTCTCTTTCTCTTCGTTGGTAGTGGAAAGAGTGTTATGTGCCCATTCAGGAAGAAAGCGGGCTTGTGCATTTTCAGTAGAAGCGGAGATGTAGCGTATATTTTTCGGTTTTCGCAAAGTGTCGAAACAACTTTCGGGTAATTCATTCGGAAATAGTTTCAGGTTACGGTTGATGAATTCTCCGGCTTCGTGTTTGGTAATCTGCTTGGTGTAGAAGATATCGTAATCCCAATAGAACATGGCTTTATCTGCATCTTGTAATAGTTGGAAGAATTTTGTCTCTACTTTATTGAGTACATTGAAGCCGACAAAGATATATTTGTCGTATTTCAATTGGGTGGTATCCAGTTGCTCGATTACATTGCGGTAGAGCATGCCTTCATAGGCTATTCCCAGTTCCGCTAAGTTTTCACGGTAACGGTGGTAGATGGTGCCTAGTTTGTCCCAAAGGGAGATGAATTTCTCTTTCAGCACTGTCCGGCGTTCGATAGAGAAATTTTGGAAGAACTGCCGGATCGCCTCTTCCTGTTCTTTATCAAGAAACTCGTAATCGTCCATCAGATTCTTCAGGTCCTGTAAATTGCTGAAAAGTTTATCCGCATCAACGAGATTTTTGTCTACGTCGTCGAAATCACTGATCAGCAGTTCGCCCCAAAAATAGAAATCGTCCAGCGTTTCCTGGCTTTCTGTCTCTTCGCGGAATACTTTATATAGTTCGCAGACCAGTCGGATAGGATCACCGGCTTTCTGCACAGATAACTTCCGGAACAGGTCGCTGATACTCATTGCAGCAGGTGACCAGATGGGTTGATCGGATTCTCCTGCCAAATATTCGTTGAAGAATAAGTTGGCACGTTTATTAGGGAATACGAGTACTGTACGAGATAAGTCGTTTCCTATCTTGGCATATAAATCGTGAGCGACTAGTTGGAGAAATGATTGCATATCAATTATAGATTTTCTAGCTTATATATTTGTTTATTGTAGCCTGAACATTACGGGAATTGTGAATCGGACGGCAACTTTCGTTCCGTCATCCAGCTCTCCCGGTTTCCATTTAGGCATAAGACCGACAATGCGTAATGCTTCTTTGTCTAAATAGGGATCTACACCACGCACCACTTTAGGCTGAATAATATTTCCTTCTTTATCAACGATAAATTGAACGATGACGCGACCTTGAGCGCCCAATTCTCCTTGAGCTATTTCTTTCGGATAATTTATATTTTTAGTGATAAACTTCATCAGTTCTTGTGCTCCTCCGGGAAATTCGGGCATGACAATACGTCGGCAAGCGAGTCTTTTACTGTTATTATATCGCCTGATATAGGAGTGATCTCAATTAATCCCTGTTCTTGGGGTAGCTCAGGTAATTCTTGTTTGTTTACTGTATCTCTCTCTACCATAGGTATAGTATCCTCTATAGGAGTCGGGCATACTTCTCCAAACATTACACTTGTATTGGCGGAGTCACTGATAGTTTCCTGATTACTTCCTTTATTAGGGGAACTACTACAGGAAGTCATCGGTGCCATTGCTACCAAGCCGGCAGATATCCCTAATATAGTTATAGCTTTCCCGGCCATCCGTTTACGTTCCAGTTGTTGCTCTAAATAGCGTACTTCTGCTTCGCATTTGGGACATGTGCCCAGACAATCTCCTTGATATTGACACTCGGAAGTAATGAACTCAATATCGTTGGCTTCTGCTATTTGTCTGCGGATATCCTTTAATATCTTGCAGGTTTGTTTTCCTCGTTTCATGGCTGGTAAGTATTAAGTGTTTTATATGTAAACCGATCGAACTGGGTGATACCCATTTCTTTTAGAAGACGGATACTGTTGTCTACGTCACTCTCTGAATTATACACGGGAATGATGGGGGTACGAACAATGATTTGCTCATTTTTTCCATGCTCAATTAAATAATGAAGATTATTCAGTACCTTTTCATTTTCTTTTCCGGTGTATTGCTGGTATATATCATTATTGATGTCCTTGATATCGATGATATAATAATCAATGACAGGTAATAGTTTCTCTATATTCTCTTGTGGTACATTGAGTGATGATTCTACGGAAAGTTGCCATTCCTGTCCACAGAGCTGACGGAATTCATAAATAAAATCACTTTGCAAACAAGGTTCTCCACCTCCGAAAGTGATTCCTCCATGAGTGGCGAGAAAGTATAATTCATCCAGTCTGACTTCCTCATAAAGCTGCATGCAGTCATAGTGCTTCCATATGCCTTCCGAATGCAGAGATTGCGGATTGAGGCAATACTTACAACGCAATGGACAACCATGGAAAGCCACAAGTGTAGTAACTCCCTCACCATCAGTAGTGAGCCGATGACGACTGATTCCTATGAGCGGTGCCGTCTTCATTATTTCACTTTTACAATTAGTCCTTCATCCACATACCACAGATAGCCTGTGATATTTTTATATCCCATCTTAGTGAGTAACTGCATGTACCCTTTAACCTGTTTATTGTATTGGAGGTTTTCTTTTCCGAATTTGAAGTCAACTACCACTACTTGTCCGTCTTTCATCATTACACGGTCAGGACGTCGGGTCTGTAAAGCCCCTTTTTCTTTGTAAATGATAGCACATTCGTTAAACAAGGTCCATTCCCCTGAATACCAGTCTTGAATTTCCGGAGAAGAAAAAGCTTTGTGAGCCACTTCACGTATTTCTTCTGCTTTTTCGTTGCTGCCGATGACCCCTTCGAAAATCAGACGTTCGATAGCCGGATCAATGTCTTCTGCCGTTTCAATGGCGGAAAATAGTGTGTGCAGCATACGCCCCCGGTTGATAAAACGGTCGTCCGATTCTTCTTCTTCGATTCCCTGAATGAAATCAGCGGAACGGTTGGATTGCCGGAATTCAATATCATGACGCATAGATTCCATGCGGACGGGTAATTTCTCAGGTTTTTGAGTTAGTTTGTTAGTCGAAGTTTTTGCTTTTTCTTCTTCCGAAGGACATAGTTCTCCTTGCTCATAACAATCTTCTTCCCAATCAGTACCTTCTTTGAGGGCAACTACAGGCAGCGTATTGGCTAACAGTTCGGACATGGTGCCTTTTTGACCTTTTTTACTCCATATGATAAGATTCTTTCCGGCACGGGTAAAGGCTACATAAAGCAAGTTGAGATTGTCCACCCACAGTTGAAGACGTTCCTGCAAATAATCGTTCCCGTAAATGGACTCGGCCATTTGTGTCGAGTAATTGATTGGAAGGATGTCCATGTCATTAAACGGAGCCTCTTGAGGAGCACACCATACCAGTTGGTTATTCGTTTCATTTTCCAGTTTCCAATCGCAGAAAGGGAGGAGTACTGTATGAAATTCCAATCCTTTGGATTTGTGGATGGAGAAGATCCGGATACCTTCCACTTCACCGCTGGGAATAGTTTTGCTGCATAGTGTCTCGTCCCAGTAGCGGATGAAACTGTCAAGCTCAGAGGAATTACTTTGCAAATAATCCGTCACGGCATCGAAGAAGGCAAACAGATAGGCATCTTGTTCTTTGATGTGCCCCATCTCGAAGATGCTGAATAGTTCTTCCAGTAATTCGTAGAGAGGCATGAAACGGAGTTCTCTTTGCTTTTCGAGAAATACGGATGGCAGATAGTTCTCTATTGGAAGAAGCAGGAGCGTATTCCAGTCCATATTCTTCTGCAAAACTTCATTTTGGTAGGCTATTGCCAGTTGGGCCCGGGCTATCTTATTGTTTTCATCGGACAGATAACGCAATGCGTCTATCATCATACAGATGGCGAGAGAGGCATCGAGGCGAAAGGCTTCGTCTGATACGATTTTATAATGTAACTCTTTGTCGAAATAGTCTGCGATACGGGGAATACTTTTGTTCTTTCGTACAAGGATCGCTATGTCATTCAGTCGTATACCGGAAGAGAGTAAGTGTTCTACTTCTTCCCCCAGACTAATTAATGTCTGTTCGATGTAGTCGTGTGTTTCGTCCGGTTCCAGAAAAGTAGCTTTGACATATCCCTTTTGCATACTTCGGGGGGATTCTTGTACAACATCGGCATAAGCCTTTTGTAAGTCATCGCAATCTTTGCCCAATTGTTGTTTGTAGACACCGTTCAGGTAATCTACAGCGGCAGTAAATATATGATTGTTGAATCGGATGACATTGGTTTCACTTCTTCGGTTGGTAGCCAGTGTTTTTACTTTAATAGGAAAGTGCTCAATGCGGTCATTCAGACCATTAAGAATTCCCCAGTCACCGTTTCGCCAGCGATAGATTGACTGTTTGACATCTCCTACTATCAGGCTGTCTGCTCCTTGTGAAAGACCTTCAAGCAACAGTAGCTTGAAGTTTCCCCATTGCATTCGGCTGGTATCCTGAAACTCGTCAATCATGACATTGCGGATGTTGGTTCCTATCTTCTCGAATACGAAGGAAGAATCTCCATCCTTGACCAGTTGATGTAACAAGGCATTGGTATCTGACAGAAGGAATCGGTTGTTGTCATGGTTCAGTTGGCGTACCTCCTCATCGATATTGGCGAGCAGCTGCACTTTGTTGAGATGTTGCAGGGAAAGCCGGCAACTGTTTAATAAAAGATTGTTTTTAGAACGTAGTTTTTCTGCATCTTCCAGTATCTGTATCAAACTGGAATTTGCCAGATCTATAATATCGGTATAACGGGGAGAGGTTTTTGTCGCCCAGTTCTTGGCGTCATCCAGACATTTCTCAACAGTCGCGTTACGAATGTCATTGCTTAGAATGCCATTATTCAATTTGCGGAAATAACTGCCTATTCCCCGTGAACCGTTTTTTAATTCATCGGCAGTCAGGGCGTGCCCTTCTAACTCTCCTTCAAACTGCTCGTAGAATCCTTTCATCTGCTCCAGTATCTCTGTTTCAAGAGCTTTCAGTTGCTTGCGGTATTCTTTGATAGTATCCGGATTACGGAGGCGTTGACGAAGACCTTCTCCTTTTTCTATATATCCTTCATCGAAGATGTTACGTCCAAAGTTTTTGACTTCATCCGATACATTCCAACGTTTGTCATCGGCTATTCGTTCATTAATGTAGTCCAACAGCCACGCGAGGACAGGAGAGGTAGGACCTAATTTCTCAATCATGCTATCCACTGCATCGCTGAGTACTTCTGCGTTGTTCAGTTCGATGTTTAAATTCGGACTGAGTTCCAGTTCGCGTGCCAGATTGCGCATGACGGACTGAAAGAAAGAGTCAATGGTCTCTACGCGGAAACGGCTGTAATCATGCAGCATAAATCCGAGAGCAATTCCTGCCGCTTCCCGTATTTCCAGTTCTGTTTTTCCTGTTTCTTCTTTGATACGGTTCAAGTAGGCTTCGGAATCTTTATCACCGATCTGAATACCGTATAGTTGGCTAAGGATACGTTCCTTCATTTCAGCTGTCGCCTTATTGGTAAAGGTAACGGCGAGTATCTGCCGATAGGCGCGTGGATTAAGTATCAGCAATTTTATATATTCTACGGCGAGGGTAAAGGTTTTGCCTGAACCTGCCGAGGCTTTATAGACTAGGAGTTCGCTCATGCTTTTAGTATGAATTGTTTCATGATTGTTTGAATATATTAGGCCCGAAATAAAGAATGAATAAAGGCAAATAGTCTTTTAAGGCAATACGTAACAGCTTTAATGCTTGTCCGATACGATAGTTGACTGTTTGGGGAGAGACGTTCAACTTCTCTGCAATTTCTTTATGAGTCAACCGGTGACTACGATTCATTTCGTATGCTTCACGATAATCTTTGGGAAGTTGCTTCAAGGCATTCTCATAAAGACGGAATAACTCATTTTCCAGATAAAAGTCAGGATTATCGAATTCTTTCTCGTATTTCTCTGTAATTTCCTGATGTACCTTACGCTTGATTTCAAAATGCGAAATACGGTTCAGGGCCTTGTTTTTCACGATAGTAAAAAGAAGCGTTTTCAATGTCAGCTCTTCTAGAAGGCTACAACGGTTTTCCCATAACCACATCATTGTGTCCTGTACAATCTCCTCAATCTCCTCTTGTTCGCTGACATATTGCGAACAAAAAGCACATAATCTACTGAAATAGTGCCTGTAGACGGCGTCGAATACATATTCTTCGCCTGCCTTTAAGGCGGTGATGATAGATTTATTATTGTTAATATCTAGGTATATAGGAGGTTGTTGCATTCTTCATTATTTTTTATGCAGAGCAAAAATAATGAAAGCAATGAAAGAAACGAAATAAAACGGGAGAAAATATTTTTTTCTTTTTTAGTTTAGTATCTTTGCGCTGTCAACTGTATTAATAACAGAGGTATTATATTTTTTTATAGTAAAAGGATGATTGAACATGGATGAATCTATCTTGGTGAACTACTTGCGGGGAGGAAGCAATGACGAAGAATGTCGGCAGGTAGAATTGTGGTGTGAAGAAGCACCGGAAAACCGACAAATACTAGAGCAACTTTATTATACCCTTTTTGTAGGCGACCGTATGGCAGTGATGGATGCTGTAGACACAGAAGCTTCATTGACGAAGTTTAAGTCGCTCGTACGTGAAAAGGAGAAAAAAGCCAAGCGAAGAAGTATATCGGTTCGATGGGGACATTATGCGTCCGCGGCAGCCGCTTTTCTGGCAGGTCTTGTTTTCGCAGGTGGAATTGCGTGGGGATTGCTTTCCAATAAACTTTCTGATTATACAGTGATGACTACCGGCGGACAGAGAGCGCAAACAGTACTTCCGGACGGTAGTAAGGTTTGGCTGAATGCATCTACGAAGCTTATTTACCGTAATTCTTTCTGGAGTACGGATCGTCAGATTGATTTGTCGGGTGAAGCTTATTTTGAGGTGGCTCGTGATAAGCATGCTCCTTTCATTGTTAATACTAAGCATATTAAGACCTGTGTGTTGGGTACAAAGTTTAATGTACGGGCACGTGAAGAAGAGGATAGGGTAGTGACTACTTTGTTGCAAGGTTCTGTAAGAATGGAATCTCCGCGAACCGTAAATAATGGATACTTGCTGAAGCCGGGACAAACGTTGAACATTAATACAACAACTTATCAGGCTGAATTGATAGAATATGCCGAGCCGACTGAAGTTCTGCTCTGGATTAACGGAAAGCTGAAATTCAAGCAGCATTCATTGCTGGAGATTACAAATATCATGGAGAAACTGTATGATTTGAAGTTTGTGTATGATGACGAGAGTTTGAAGGTTGAACGTTTTACCGGCGAATTTTCTACAGATAATCTTCCAGACGAGATATTGAATGTGTTGATGCATACAAATCACTTCAGTTATAAGAAGGAAGGGCGGATTATTCGATTGTCTAAAAAATAAAGAGATATAGAGAGAATGTTTAAAAAAGGTATGTCGCTGAATGGCATACCTTTTTTATTTGAACTTATCGGAGATCCTTTAACAGCAACTCTTTTCTTAGGTTTTATTCCAACCCTATTTCATCTACGAATATAAATGCGGGTCTTCCTTTTCCCCAGTGCCATGTCGGTATGTCATATTCCGGTCGGGCTGTTATTTTCACATAATGTGCCTGCACTGTATCAAAAGATAGTTCATGGGTATAAATACCATTTCTATCTTCCTTACTGGCAACAGGGTAAACTTCAGATTTTATTTCTTTGTATCCTTTCCCATCGTTTGATATGGCTACGGAAAGTTCGCGCAAATCGAGAATTTCTTCTCCTATTTCGGCATAAGTGCGTACCCATGCTTTGCTTATCGGAGTCTCCTGCTGTAAATCAATTACTGCTTCAAGGTCATTCTGATAGAATGCAATCCATCGTCCGGTACGATAATTTCTGCTGCCTGCCAACCCGTCAATTAGTGTGTTTTTTCCTTCGAATTTATACTTTTCATTGATGGGCTGTAGCATCGTTACTGGCTTCATAGTAGCTTTATTGAATTTAACTTCCTCTTTCAACACTGTACTTGTACCGTTTGGACGGATGGTGATTGCTTTCAATGTGCAGCTTTGATTAATTCTCAACGTATCTGTATATACGTTGGAACCGGCAGTAGGCTCATTGCCATCGAGGGTATAATAAATCGGAGCATTATCAATAGTAGATAGGACCACATTCAGTATATTGGCTTTTGTGTCAGGAATGTATTGGGATTTTACTTGAAAAATATGTTTGGCATAATTATAGTAGTTCAGATCATAGATGGTAATCAGTCCGGGCAATCGTTTCAGGAAATCTGCATAGTCTTTCTTCTCCGGCATAGTCCATTGTACTTCTGATAATGCAGCCATACGGGGTAATTCCATATATTCTACTTGGCTGTAAGTAGGAATATATTCCGTCCATAAATTGGCTTGTACTCCTACGATGTATTTTGCTTCTTCGGAAGTGAGTGTCTGAGGTACCGGTTCGTAGCTATATACTTTTTCCAAAGGTACATATCCGCCAATGGCAGGTGGTTCATTGTCTGTATCCATGGTCTGATAGTAGTCGAAGTACAGGAATAAACTGGGAGTCATGATCGCGTCGTGTTTGTGTTTTACAGCTTCAATTCCTCCTTCTATACCTCTCCATGACATGACAGTGGCATTAGGTGCCAATCCTCCCTCCAGTATCTCTTCCCAGCCGATGATCCGACGTCCTTTACCGTTAAGGAACTGCTCCGCATAATTGATGATGTAACTCTGTAGTTTCTGTTCGGCTGTATGATTTTTATCGGCTTTCAATCTTAGTTCTTTGATACGTGCCTGACATTTTGGACACTTTTCCCAGCGTATCTTCGGGCATTCATCTCCGCCAACGTGAATATATTCGGAAGGGAAGATATCTACCATTTCACTTAAAACGTCTTCTATAAATAGCAGAGTCTTGTCATTTCCCGCACATAACACGTCCTCCGATACTCCCCACATTTTCCATACTTCATAAGGACCGCCTGTACAACCCAATTCGGGATAAGCAGCAAGTGCGGCTTGCATGTGTCCCGGAAGATCTATTTCCGGTATTACCGTGATATGGCGTTCTTGGGCATATCTTACAATATCTTTGGCTTCGTCTTGTGTGTAAAATCCACTATAGGGAACGTCGTCGTATTCTCCGGAATTGTGCCCGATGACTGTTGCTGAACGTTTGGAACCTATAGTCGTGAGTTCCGGACGTTTTTTTATTTCGATTCTCCATCCCTGATCATCTGTCAGATGCCAGTGCAGACGATTGATATTATGTAAGGCCATCATATCAATGAAACGTTTAATGGAGTCGATAGGGAAGAAGTGGCGTGAAACGTCTAAATGTACTCCGCGATAGGAGAAACGTGGATAGTCGTTAATTTCGACACCAGGAAGGCTTATATCTCCTTTGTTTGTTGCCGGAAGTGACTTTCGTAATGTCTGTATACCATAAAAAGTACCAGCTTCTGAGGCTCCCCTAATAATTATATTATCCGGAGTTACTTTCAACTGGTATGCTTCAGCATTGTCTGTATTCAGTCCCGTTGTTAATGTAATAACGTTCGATGTAATCTGTTCATCGATAACTTTCAGCTTTTTGCCGGACATCTGACGAATGTATGTCGCCAGTAGGTTGGCATTTTGCTGCATTTCATCGTTGCCTTTCGGATAAACAATAGAAGTCCGGTCGTTCAGTACAAAATTACCAGTACTGATTTTGATTTCCTGGGGCAGAGGAATGATTTCATAATTTGCCTGTTGGATGACTTCTGAAGAACAGGAAAATAACCCACCGCATAAAAGAATAGCTCCTAATAGATGATGTTTTCTCATTTTATCTAATTTATGTTTGTCAAAGGTTGATTTTAGCTCTATATAAAACAAGAGCAAACTTATACATTTTCCTTGTAAGTTTGCTCTTGTCTGTTTTTTAATTGATGGAAAACTTATTCCACATGTTTATTCCCATGCATAGATATAGAATTTTGTGATATCTACACGGCTGGGAACAGTAACCATCTGATATTTCAGGTAACGTGTCTTAATCCGTTCATCAAAAGTAATGGTTTGGTTTCTTCCTTTCGTGTCCCATTGTCCGATAGACGTCCACTTGTCTCCATTTTCAGAGGAGAATATTTCCACTTTTGAAGGAGCATATCCGGCTCCCCAATGGGTAGTTTGAATACCTGTGACTGTTTTTACTTCTTTAAAGTCAACTGTCAGCCAAAAAGGTACTCCATTCGTGGCAACGTCATTGCTTCCTGTTCCTGCAACGGAGTTTGATTCTGCATTTTCTACTCCTTCTATAAAGGTGAATATCCAGTCTTTGGCATTGGTCAGCAATACACTTTCTTTTTTCTTTTCTGCAGTTTTAGAGATTTTCAGGATGATTTCCTGATAATATGCTGCATTTGCGACTTCCGACGATGTAGACTCAATATCTGTGATCTTGATTTTCAACGTATAGTCAAGGGCTTCTTTGGTGCTTTCCAGATACTTCCAGTCTGTAATACTTAAGGTAATCGGCTCTGAGGCTGTAGAACCACCTTTTATCACTAGATTTTTATCACTCAGATTGATCTTGTCTGCATCAATTCCATCACAAGTAACACTGTAGCGCACATTTATATCCTGAGCAATGGCTTTTTGTGTTGTAGCCATAAACTGAAACTCAACACTGCCTTCAATACCTTCTTCTTCAACATGTTTCAGTGTGAATGAAGGAGTCGGCTGCAAATAATCTGCCGGTAATAAAGAAACGTAACTCATATCCCATTCATTAACCGAATCATCATCACTGCAAGATGAGAAGAAGGGAATCATTGCACTCATGAGCGCAATGATTATAGATTGAAATACTTTATTCATAGTAATTATATTAATTTTATTTCCATGGAGTAGCTTCATCCGTAGACAGAATCTTATCTATCCACACTGGAGTGACTGTTGTGGTAATAGTATGTCCTTTGCCGGTAGCATCTTCAAATACATTACCTTTACCTTCATTGAATCTCCAATAAGCTTCTAATCCCGGAGATTTCGGGCTTGTGATAGTCATGTTATTCTGAATCTGAATTTCCGACCGGCATACGGACCAAATACGAGCTTCGCTCACCAATATCTTACATCCGCTCCACCAGCTACCGCCACTAAACCAACTCATACTACCAAATATACAAGGTCCGCCGGCAACGTCTTTTGAGCCTCCGTCTTTACCGTTAATGTAGATACGATATTTGGAACCATTGTATGTCACAGCAAGGTGTTGCCACTTATTAGGTTCGAAAGAGTAGGTCGGATTCAGATAGGTTTCGTGAGTCTGAATCTGAACCAATGAGTGAGCCTTGTGGTCATTATTATCGCTTTGCGGGTCTTCGAAACGTAATAACAAGCTCTTACCGTCGCTACCGGATGTGCTGAATACTGCACGGTTACGATTGGCGGTATTGCTGACCTGGAAACGTACTTCGACAGTAAATTCATTGTAAGTTTCGGGAGCTTCTGAGAATTTCTTGGCTACGAGTTCTGTGCTTCCGACAAACTGTGGAGCAGAGAATTCCATTATGCTATTGGCCAGAATCACCAGACTGCCGGTAACGGGCATTACGTCAATGCTGCCCTGTTTAGCTACCAAACGCACAGGTAAAGCATATGATTCGCCGGATGCGTTCATCTCTTCAGAGAATGCTTTAATGTGTATGGAAATGGGATCTGCGTTATAGGCACCTGCCTTTATCGTTATATTGTCCGGAAGGGTGTAATGAGTTTCCGGCAATGCGATATAGTTGGTACCATTAGCTTTGTTGTATGCGTCAAGAGCCGCCTGATCTATTGTCAGGCTGTAGCTGTTATCTTTTTGTTGTGTATTGCTGATATGAGCATTCAGAGTCACATTAGTTTCACCGCTGCCCATGACAGTCACTTTAGTGCTTGATGCAGTTAAAGCTTCTTCGAAAAAGACATGTGTATCCAATGTGCTATAATTCGCATCATCACAGCCAATCCATGTACCGCCTGCAATAAGCGATATCAGCAAGAAGTTTCTTATGTTCTTAATCTGTTTCATAGTGAATTAATATTTAATTAACGGTTTGGTAGAAGGATTCATAATTTGAATAGCTTTGCGTAGATTCTTGTATTCCGGGTTTGTCGGATACTCCGCTTCCATATGATAGCTTCCTACTCCGCCTTTACGGAAACCGTTTTTCGGTTGCCAGCGTGCCATTCCTTCCAAGGATTTCATGCTGTTACCATAACGGTCGATATAAGGATATCCACCATCCATTGCAGCATCTACGGCTTCAAAGTTTTCGGTCATGATGGTCATTTTTGTGATTTGTTCTTCGGACATTACACTGCCGTAGGTCTGAACAA
>OAXJ01000626.1_pt1 | contig 34368 bp, 27 predicted proteins | sample 1517241 | NCBI WGS metagenome assembly OAXJ01 (sample SAMEA2580293, study PRJEB22360) | human gut metagenome | biome: human gut; feature: human-associated habitat; material: faeces | place: Denmark | collected 2008/2010 | reverse complement strand
CGATTATCTGGGGCAAAAAGGGCGGCGATGACCAGCCAGACCTTCCAGAAGCCGGTACCCGAATGTGTCTTCATCACGGCGAACGCGTAGAACGCCGACAGCAAAGCCAGCGCCATGCACAGAACGGTTCCTATTTGCCGTGCCATCGTCTTCATGCCAACCTCTTATCGTGTGGTGGTATACGCCGCTTGAAATCCATGGTCAAGCGTAAGCGGAATGGGGTTGCGGATTGTTGCGATGCGGACGATGTAGACGATTCTTTCGCAAATGTGACGTGTATGCTGCTGATGCGTTTCATATGCGAAACGCTGGCGGACATGGGAACATGGCGTCCGTATAATGGCGCGCGTCGCTCCTGCCCGGGCCGCGCAGGTCGAGGAGCGGCCCACGGCGACCGCCGCGATCTCCAACTCACGGTGCGCGGCATCGACCAAAAGGACTTCATCATGGCACGGCCATCCTCGCAACCATACCTCCACGACTCTTCGGCGCAAGCTTCGGAACAGGCTCCGCAGGCACGACCGACGGCATCGACCGCAACCAAGTGTGCGACACGCGGATCACTGCGATGGCGTGTGATCGACATTGCGGTCGGTGCGGCGGTCGGTGTGATGTCGGGTGTGATGTTCTGGGTGTTCGATGGCCTGTCCTATGGTCTGTTCCCGCTGCTGACCCTGATACTTCCCGGTTCGGCGGCGCTGTTGCATGCATTGTTCTACTTTCCCGCGACGCTGGGTTTGTTGATCGTGCGCAAGCCGGGCGCGTCCGCCTACGTGCTGTTGGTCGCCTCGTTCGTCGAAGTGGTGCTTGGTACGAAATACAGTGTGAGCCTGGTGGTGATCGCGCTTGTGCAGGCGCTTGCCGCCGAAGCGGTGTTCGCGGTGTTCCGCTACCGTCGTTGGACGCTTGGCGTCACGTTGCTGTCGGCCGTGGCGATCGGCATTGTATACAACTTCTACCTGTTGTTCTTCTACTACCAGGCGTTTTCGTTCTTCAGTCCGCGTGGACTCATCGGCACGGCATGCGAGTTGCTGAGCGCGGTCGTATTCGCCGGGTTCGGTTCGTGGGTCCTCTACCGAGCCTTGGCCAAGTCGGGAGTCCTCACCCGCTTCGCCTCCGGACGATGACGCATGCTCGGGGGAATTTACTTTGATTGGTCGGCGTGCCGGAATGTGAACCAGGCGAGGAGCTGCTGCTCGCTGACTGGCTTGAAATCCCATGCGTCGAGCCCCACATTCACGCTGAGCGGATCGGTGCCGTCGGGAATGCCTTGATGCGTGTGACCATAGAGCAGCCAACCTTCGGTGGTCGGTGCCACATCGGCGAACTTGTTCCAGTTTTCCGGCCAGTTGCCGTGTTCTTCGGCCAATGCCGAGAGCCTGGGGAAGTGGCTCATGCCTATGGTCTGCCGTGCGGTTGCGGCCGTCGGCTTGCCGGAGCCGTCGAGAACGGGAAGCTCCATGTCGATCTCGCGGTAGTCATCGATGGTCTCGAACACGTCCTCGTATAGCGCGTCATTGGAGCGGAGACGGAAGTTGCGGTCGTGGTTGCCGATGATCAGGTGCAGATGGCGGCAGTTGATGCGGCGTAGACAGTCGAGCGTGTGCTCGACGGTGCACCGGTAGGAGAGATCGCCGAGAATCCATAGCTCGTCATCACGCCCGACGGTCTCGTTGATGTTGCCGATGATGGTGTTCTCATGGCGTGTGATGTCGCAGATTGCTTTGAACGACGTCTGATTGTCGCGTACGTATTGTTTGATCCATGCGTGCGCGGCGGCGCGACCCTGCGCCTGCCAGACATCACGGTATTCGGTGCGGAGCCTGCCATTGTTCAGGAATCCGCGCAGTGCGGTGACCAGAGGGTGGCCGAAATGCGTGTCCGAAGTGAAATAGCGCATGTGGTTCCTTACGGTATTATGCGGTTGCTGGATGTTTTTATCAATGATAGAGCGCAACATCACGCGAATGACCCTCCCCAAAATGCTTGTTGGCTTGTTTGTTGCACCGTTTGGCGATTATGGCGAGTATGAGCGTTGGAATTCCAACGCTCATACTTCGGTTTTTGGCGTTCGGCTGCCACATTGCAAATTCTGTGAATCTAGAGTTTTAGTAATCCAGATATGGAATATTAGCAAAACATGTCAATAAGATATAAAATGATAAAAAATAGTGATTGGAGTGGCAATGGTAGTTCAGCTTGCGACACGTGTTGATGATGATCAGGCGGAAGAGTTCCGTGAAACGACAAAGAAGCTCGGTCTTTCCACGGCTGATGCGCTGCGTATGTTCGTCTCGTCCTTTAATGAATATCAGGGGTTCCCATACCAGGTACGAGTTCGACAGGTTGCGGAACCGTTCGAGAATGAACGGGAGGCTTCTGATTTCGCTAATGATTTGTCGATGAGGATGATCGCTGATGAGGAGGGGTGAAATCTGGACTGTGCTGGCTGATGGTTACGCGAGAAAGCCTCGGCCGGTTGTCGTTGTGCAGAATGACGAAATCGAGGGTTTTGACTCTACCGTGGTATGCCTGATGACTTCTTTTACGTCGGATGATATGACTACCCGGGTTAAAGTTCCTCCTACTACGCAGAATGGTTTGATTAAAATAAGTTGGGTGATGACGGAGAAGATTCTTGCAGTGCACACTTCGGCATTGGGCCAACGCATTGGAATTTTGGAAGATGATGTCATGCGCCAGGTGGAAAAGAAACTTGCACATGTTCTAGCTCTATGAAAGCGCTTGATGTGATTTCGCGGGTCGCTATGCCGCAGCAGATAGCGGAGATTGCTCGTCCTATCGCGCTGCGGCATCATGTCAATGAACTGTACCTGTTCGGTTCCATGGCTCGAGGGGAGGGGCATGCGGATTCGGATATCGATTTCATCTATCAGTTTGACGACACCGCCAATCCAATGATTGATGAGTGGGCTTTGCGTGATGATCTTGCATCGACTTTTGGTCGGGAGATCGACTTGGTGAAAAAACGATACATTATCACTGAACTGCAGGACAGACTGGCTGAAATGCAGCGTGTGATATTCGTCAATTCCATAACCTCCAATCCGATGTTCCGCATTATCTGAGGTGTGTTATGAAAACGACGGAAAAAGATGCCTTGCATATCGTCGCGATAGTCCGCGCTCTTCATGATGCGCAACGATTCCTTGGAGGGCTAAGCGCTGAGGAATTCGCTGAGAATGATGAGAAACAGAATGCCGTGGCTATGGCGATTGCCAGAGCGGGAACATGCCAGGAAGCTCTCAAAAGAATTCCGTGAATCGAAATCCGGTGTTCCATGGCGTGGAGTGAGTGGCATGCGCGACTGGATTGCCCATGATTATGACGGACTTGATTTTGCTCGCCTGTACTATGCCGTAACCCATGAAGTACCGGAGGTGTTGGCGGTTCTGCAACCATATGTGGAACAACAGGCGCAGGTGCAGCTCACAAAGAGGAATCCTTTCGATGTGCCACGGATCTGAGGGGAAAGGTTCTGAATATGACATTCCAGCTTGTGCTGGGTTGTTTCCATACGAGCCTGACTACAAGTTGTTTAAGAGCGTTTGTAGGGATTTGCTTCGTGCGGAGGCTCAGGAATATGGGTTGCTGCCGGATGATGCCGTTGATGCGCGCACCATCCCCGACGACGTACTTGGTGAGCTTGGTTTGACCGCTGAAGAGGTGGGGCAGTAGGGGGTATGAGGGTTTCTCCTGCGTTGGGTATGTGCGCGGTTCGATGGTCAAGTAGGGCTATTGCATTGAAAGGGCAAGGTGCGCGATTGCAATCATTACGTCGGATTGCAGAACTGTTCGAGCGTGAACGGGAGGCTTCTGATTTCGCTAAAGGATTTGTCGATGAAGATGATTGCGGATATCGAAGAACGAAGTTACTGACTAAAGGGCATGCAGGACATTAAAAAGTGGGCCGGGAGCATGTCTCTTAAGTCGGACGTGCTTCCAGCCCACAGTGTGGGTTTTGGTTTATTTCTTGCCCCACCCGAATTTGGGCAGTTTGATGCCCGGGAGCTGCTTCAGTCCGTTTGCTATGCCTTTGCCCAGCTGCTGCACCCCATCGGCTATTCCGGCACCCGCGTCCTGAGCGCCTTTCGCGATGGCGTTGCCCGCATCCTGCGCGATGTGCGCGGCCTGGTTTCCGGCGTCCTGCATTCCCTTGGCGACGGCGGCGCCGGTGTCCTGCGCGCCCTTCGCTATCGCATTGCCGGCGTCTTGGACGGCGTGCGCGGTCTTCTGCCCGGCATTCTGCAGGGTCTTGCCGGTGTCGTCTACGGCTTTGCCCGCGGCCTCGATCCAAGTAGGCCCGTCTTCGACACGCAGATGAATGTGCTCAAGTTGCAATGTGCTGGCGAATGCATTGAGATCACTGGTGATGCTTTCGATGTTGGCAATGGCATGAGGTGAACTGTATGGGTTCAGCAGCACCTTCCCACTTACGATTCCAGCCTTCGTCTCCAGTTGCCTGCCCAATGCGTTGAGTGACTGCTCGATTTCCGCAAGACGCTTGTTCCTGGCAAGCACGATGCCCTTCTTGTATGCTTCGAGCTGTTCAGGCTCCTCTTGGCATACGCGCGCGAGCTCGATGCAGGAGACCTGATCCTGCATCCTGACTGCGGATGCGAGCATGCCCAGCCACTGGTGGATTTCCTGACGAATCTGCTGGGTCAGCGGGCGAACCTGCTTGGGATCCTGCTCGCGTTCCACCTTCTCGGTGAGGCCCTTGATTTTGGCGATTGCGTACGCTTGGATGGTGGCGATGTCTTGCGGGCAGCCTGACATCTTGGACCATGTGGTTGCGCTGATCGAACCGACCTGTTGGTAGATGAACATGGTCTCGTCGATCATGTGGGATATCCCGGCGAGCTTGCTGACGGTCTGATCCTTCTGATCGCGTAGCAGATCATCGAGCTTCGCATCGATTTCCTTCAGATAATCGGTGATCTCGGAGACGGCCTGTTCCAGTGCCATCTGTGCCATGACGCCGCTGACACCGGTGAGTAAAGCGGGGTTGAGTTGCCCAGGCTGGGTGAATTTCAAATGTTTGATGATGCGCCCGTTCGGTTGCCGTACAACACCGGCTTGGAACGGTCCCTTCTTACAGTTCTTGCCGTATTTGGCGACCAGTTCGGCCGATTCCTTGGTGAGTTTTACCCAACGTCCGCTTTCGGCCATGGCATTGCCGGCTGCCTGTGCGCCTTTGCTGGCCGATGAGATGGTCTGCACGGCTTTGGCTTTGAATGCTTTGGAATCGAAGCCCTCATCCTTGAGCCAGAGATCTATGGTACCGGCGTCGCCGAGGAAGACGATGCCTTGTTCGTCTTGGATGATGGTGACGCTTTGCATGTCGTCTGGATTGTTGTTCCCGGTGTTGGCATCGGCATCACCGTCTCCGCCTTCGAATGGGATGAGTTCGTTGGAATCGTCGTCGATCATGGTTATTCCCTTCAAATCCACTTGGCAGCAGTATACGACCGGCAGACGCGTCGGTGCGCTTGGGAGTGGCGGGGAGCAGGTATAAAAGCAGTGAGGAAGTGGTCAGTCTTCGATCTGGGCATCGCCCGAGTCAAGGGACTGGAAGATCTCGTTGAACAGGGCCTCGGTTTGTGCCTGGAGCTTTTCCAGGCGGTTCTTATGCTCGCTGCCGGTTGTGGATCTGTTCATGGTGTCCATAAGACGAAGGCTTTGCAGGGTGCTCTTCCATCGTTCGACTGGTGCGTTTACGGGAAATCGGTCGGCGTATTTCTCCAGTGTCTCCTCGATGGTGTCAAGTTGCTTGGTGACTCTTGCTGATGGGCTAAGCGCGGCAGGCAGATGCATGTTCGCGGCTGCCTGCTTGAGTTTGCTGCCTACCTGTTGCTCGCTGACAAGCTGCGCCACCTTCTGCATGTTCTCCGGGTTGACCGCGATATCGACCGCCGTTTTGACGGCATAGGTCGCCGCCGATGTGACGATCCCCTTCAGAAACCCACCTTTGCGCGTCATCGGTTACCCCTTTCAACACGGAAATTCTTCTAGGAACAGTGTAGTTCAGAGAAGGCGGATCAGATGTTGTCTGAAAACATCGTTGCGTGTCTTCTGCCTGGGATGTCTTTCGGGGGATGCCTCGTCTCCAGAAGCAGATTTTCAGCGGAAATCCTTCCCGGTTTCTTTGCGGAGTGTCGCAAGCTTTTTGTCCTTGCGGGCTTTTCGTCCGTCTTTGTTTCGAATGGTGCCAGTTGGAAGATCATGCTTCTTTTCATAGGTATCAACAGTGCAATCACTTCTTGTTTTTCGGACCTTACTGAACATGGTGTGTCTCCTTCGACTTTAGCTCGTTCTGAGTTTGTGCACTACCTATATTACTTGTTGCCAGAATGCTGAACAGTGAATATCGGAAGAGGTTTCAAAATGATGCGGTGAGGGGTTGCAGGCATGACTTGGATGTCGTGATTATTCCACACCTAGGAATATTCTGAAATGTTCTTGTGTCTTAACGTTGATGTCTTAGCAAAGGGAGGAATACGCATGGCGGGCTCGTACGGTGCGGAAGCGACACAGGGGGAGCGGTACCGGCTTTCCTTCACTGTCGGCGGACTTCTTGCCTCGCAGGGCCGGGCGCTTGCGGAAATGTATCTGAATCATCTGAATCATGCAGGCGGCGGCGATGCTGAGCGTTCTCCCCAAACCGAGGTGGGCAAGTCCATTGTTGCGATTCGCCAACAGGCCATCGAGGAAAACGTTCTTGCGATTCGCACGGATTCCGCAAACAGGCGCGTTGTGGCGGAAACTACTAGGCGGCTCAGTGCGCTCACGGTTGGGGAGCTTGCATATTTGGCAGGCCCGGATTCCTCCACATCCGACCGCGAGGCACTTATGTGGATCGCGATGTGCCGTTATTACGCAATCGTCGGGGAATTCGCCGGCGAAGTACTTAAAAAGCATTATCTTACCGGCAATACGCATCTGGACTTTGAGGATTATGATCGGTTCATTGCGGACAAAGCTACATGGCATCCCGAACTGGAAACCATAAGCGAGGGAACGGCGAAGAAGCTCCGATCCAATCTGTTCAAGGCCATGGCTGAGGCCCATCTGTTCGATAAAAATTCCGACACGGTGGTCTCCTTCCTACCCAGTCCCTCTTTGACGGATATTCTTATGAAGAGACCGGATTCCTTCGGGTTTTTCCCGATGCGTGAATCATCCTTGTGAGTATGAATGGGGGATAGCATGACCGATTTCATCGCAGGCGTTGAAGCTGCCGATGAGCACCGTGACATTGATGCTGATTTCGCTCATTTGCGCGAGATTATGGAGTCCCGTTCGTTCAGAACCAATAGTGGATTGGCCGGTGAGCAGCCTTATTACATTTATGACTATCCGCCTAGGCAAGAGCTTGAGGTCGCCGAACATATCAGGCAATTGGTGAGTCAGCTGCAGACGATGACGCCGAAATATGATGGCGATTATGCTCCGCAGGTGCTCACGCTGGATTTATACGATGTTGTTCTGGAGATTCTTAGCAAGCGTGGCATTCTGGATCGTGTGCTCAACAGGGAAGAAAAACGCCACAGGAAAGTCTCGTCGGACGCGCATACGGATAAGTTTTTAGGACTGCTCGATAACGTGTTGGGCGCGGATACGGCTCAGTTGCCTGATACCATCCGTGATCATTACGAGCAGGCCAAGAGCGAAGGCGGAGCCGATATCGTGTTCATTGCGGGAATCGGCAAGGTCTACCCATATATTCGTGCGCATACACTGCTCAACGCGTTGCAGGGGCGTATCGATGACCGCCCATTGGTGTTGTTCTACCCGGGCACGTTTACGAGAAGCGCTTCTGCGGGGTCGGTCATGTCGCTATTCGGCTGTTTGCCTGGAGACAATTATTATCGTGCTCAAAACCTGCGTGAGATGAGCGTGCGGTTGGAGGAATGACAGGAATGACGGTTCACGGGGCGTCTGGCCGATTCAGGCGGAACGCGGGTAACGATTGCGAAGTATTCGTTCAAAGAAGAAGGGAACGCAGATGAACGGGGAAAGCGGCATCAGCTTCAAGGAGCTGTTCAGCAAGGACATTGACCGCAATATCAACGGTGTGATCAAGGCCAATGATGAGAAAAATCTTGACGACGAGGTCAACGAGTATGTGCTTACGGAGGAGATCTGCCGCAATTTGGCCAAATTCCTCGATGCGTACAACGATCCGTCGAACCACGAACAGAACGGCGCATGGATCTCAGGCTTCTTCGGTTCCGGTAAATCGCACCTGTTGAAGATGCTGTCGCACATTCTGGGTGAGGTTCCGGCTGAACTCGTTGACAAGGGCAATAAGCCGACCATGAGCCGTGAGCAGATCGTTCGCGCCTTCATGGGCAAGGCCGAAGCACAGGATGACCAGATGCTTGCGGGGCAGCTTGAGAAGACGTTGACGATACCAGCCACGTCGATTCTATTCAACATCGATCAGAAGGCGGATAAATCCAATGCCTCCGACATGCTGCTGTACGCTTTTGTTCGCGTATTCGATGAGGCGCGTGGTTTCTACGGCAAGAATCCATACGTTGCGAAATTCGAACGCGATTTGGCGAGCAATGGTTATTTCGAGGATTTCAAACAAGAGTTCGAACAGGTGGCTGGCAAACCATGGAGCGAAGGCCGTGGTGAGGCCGTGCTATGGGATGATGAGATCTGCGAAGCCTATGCCGCGGTGACAGGCAAACCGGAGCAAGACAGTATCATCCAACGGTACGAGGATACGTACACGATGACGGTCGGCGACTTCGCAGACGACGTGAACGTGTGGCTGTTCCGTCAGGAACCGAACCGCCGCATCCTGTTCCTCGTGGATGAGGTAGGCCAGTTCATCGGTGAGAACAGAGAGCTCATGCTGTCACTGCAATCCATCGCCGAGGATCTTGCCGTCAAGACCAATGGGCGTGCATGGGTGGTGGTCACTTCCCAGGAAGACATGGATACCATTGTTGGCGATCGGACCAAGCAACAAAGCTATGATTTTTCGAAGATCCAGGGCAGGTTCTCTATCAAGCTGAAGCTCAACAGCGCCGACGTGGTGGAGGTCATTCAGAAGCGCTTGCTGACCAAGAAACCGGAATATGATTCGGTGATGAACGAGCTGTGGGATGAGCAGAACGCGAACCTGCGCACCATGTTCGAATTCACTCGTGAGACTTCGAAATTCAGTAATAACAAGGCGTACAGCAAGGACGATTTCATCGCATCGTACCCGTTTGTGAACTATGAGTTCGAGCTGTTCCAGAACGTGCTGCGGGAAATGAGCCGGTACAACATGTTCTCCGGACGCCACGCATCTGTGGGTGAACGGTCCATGCTTTCCACCATCAGCAGCACGCTGCGGTCCAGCCAGAATGAGATGGTCGGGGCCCTGATGCCGTTCGACAAACTATATGACGGTATTGCCGACGCCATCCAATCAACCTCGAACTTCCGCATTAACCAAGCCGAAAAGAGACTCGGCTCCGATACAAAGGAGCTGGGCGTGCGCCTGCTGAAGGTGCTGCTGCTGGTCAAGCATGTCGACGGATTCCCCACCACACCGCATAACCTGCGCATTCTGCTGACCGACCAGTTTGACATGGACGTGATGGAACTGGAACGGAACATCAAGTATGTTCTGGGAGAGTTGGAAAAAGACACGTATGTGCAGCGTGTGGGAGATACCTACAATTACCTGACCAACGAAGAGCAGGATATCGAGCAAGAGATCAAGAACACGGACGTCGACTCCACCAAGGAGATCGACGAGCTGAAGAAGATCCTGGTCAGTGACGTGCTTGGCAAGATGACAGTGGCATACGGCGAACAGCGTGCCCAGTTCCGCTACGGTCTGCGCATCGATGGGGTGCAACAGTCCGCGCAACAGCCCATCTGGCTGAACGTGGTCACCTCAACCAATGCTCAGGACCGCGCGGACGCCATTCGCATGGGCATGGGCATGCGCGACACCATCACCCTGCTGCTGGACATGTCCGACAAAACCCTGCTTGACGACCTGCGCATGTACGTGAAGACCTATACGTACCTTATGCGCACCGACAAGAACACCCAGTCGGAGGTACGTCAGCAGATCATCTCCCGCAAGAGCATCGCCAATGAAAGGCTCTATGCGGAATTGCGCACCCGTGTCGCCAAGGCCGCAGCCAATGGCGAGTTCGACTATAACGGCGGAACCGTGGAAGTGAAATCCACCGAGGTGCAGGCCCGTATGGCGGAAGGTCTTGGAACGCTTATCGGCCGGTATTACACAAACTTCTCCCTGCTCGGCGGGCAACGATATGAGGAAACGGATCTCGCCCGGATTATCATGAACGCCACACAGCATCAGCCTGGCACGTTCGACGGCTTGAACGCAGTGCAGGACAAGCTCGACGTTCCCGCCGATGATGTGTTCGCCGCGGTCAGTCGTGACAAAGGCAAAGGCATGGTCGCCACCGTCAAGAGCCTTCTTGATGCCTACGGCAGCGTTCCCTATGGTTGGCCGTACGCCGCCACGCTCGCATGCATCGGCCACCTGTATGGTTCCGACAGAATCACGCTGACGCTGGATGGCAAGCCGGTGCAGCGCAGCGAGGCCGCCCGTTTGCTTAGGGAAACGAAGAAGCAGGATTCCATCCGAGTGGATCTACCGCGCGTATTCGACACGAGAAAAGTTTCACAGCTGCGTGACTTCGCCAGGGATTTCCTTGGGCTCACCGCCGCGGACCTGCCATCGAATGCGATTGATCTGGCGGAGGCCGTTACCACGCGACTTAAGTGGGAGGCGGAGAGTTTGACCCAGCTGCGCGTGCGCAATGCCCGATTCGGCTTTGTGCAGCAGCTCGACAAGGCCATTGAGAAAATCAACTATGCCTCCGGAATGGGTGAGGACTGGCTGCTTGGCGATTTCACCGCACAAGAAACCGAAAACGGTTCCGAAGAACTGCTCGAGTTTAAAGAAGACGTAATCGACCCGATTGTCGCTTTCCTCAACGGTTCCCAATCCAGGATTCTTGCAGACGGATTGGAATGGCTGAAAAACAACAAGCCAAACATCGACTATGTATCTGGCACTACGGCAGCAAGCCTGTACCAATCCGCGGAACAGCTGGCGAACGATCCGAACATCTTCCGCAAAACCAATAAATTCAAGACTGCCATTGACGATCTGCGTGAGGCAACAGACGCAACCATCCAAACCGAACGCGCCAACGCGCTTAACGACGTGGAAGATATTCGCGCCAGAATCCACGATTCCACCGAATATCAGCATGCAACACAAGCCGCGCAAGCCAAGGTCGAGACAGAACTGGACCAAGTGGCGGAACGCATGCAGCGCATACCGTTCATCTACAAAATGCGCGAAAGCGTACACGAACTGAGCGAACGCACTTACCCGCAACTCATCAACACGCTAGCAGCCTCCGCACCGAGACCGAAGACCGCGCTCGCAGGTGAGGCGCAGGCTGCTACAGCTACTACGCCGATGGATGCGAACATTCCTGAATCGCAACAAAAGGAAACCCCGCGCGTGGCCGTGTCGTTCGCTACCATCAGCAGGCCTCACACCAAGGACGCTTTGGAAACCAAGGATGATGTGGATGACTTCCTTGATGCTTACCGCCGTGAGCTTATCGCCGCCATTGAGAATGGAAAGAAGATCCTGCTATGAACACGTCGAAACTGCAAGCCTTCGCAACGGATGCGCGCCGCCAGCTCATGAATGCGGTGAGGGCCCGGCTTGACGCCGCATTGGTGCCGAATTCTGACGCCCAGGTTGACGACCCGCGTGCGTTCGCTTTTCTGCAGCGTGAGATCGAGCGTGCCGGTGGCGGCGTAGAGGGCCGCAAGCATGTGGTGGAGCGTTATGCGTACCGGTGGTTCAACCGCATCATCGCGTTCCGTTACATGGATGTGCACGGGTTCACCGGCACGCCGGTGGTCTCCCCAGCCGGTCTGACCAGCACGAATGGACTGCCGGAAGTGCTTGCAGCAGCGAAGCGAGGCGAGTATGACGACAGCACGGTGTTCTCGTTGCGGGTGAATGGTAAGGCCAAAGAGCGCATCGAAGGATTGCTGAGTGGTTCCATTTTGGCGGATGATCCGCAGGGCCTGGCTTATGGTCTGCTGCTGCAATCTGAATGCCGGTTCTGGAATCGTAACCTGCCGTTCATGTTCGAAAACGTCGGCAAGGAGGCCGGCAGAGTGGATGAACTGCTCATGCCAGCCGATCTGCTCGCCGAGGGTTCCGTGTTGAGGAATGCGGTGGAGGCTATGACTCCGGAGGATTGCGGTGTTGACGATCCGTCCGGCAATGTGGAGATCATCGGCTGGCTGTACCAGTACTACATTTCGGAACGCAAGAACGAGGTGATGGACGGGTTCAAGAAGAATCACAAGGCCGGAGCCGAGGAGATTCCCGCCGCTACCCAGCTGTTCACACCGGACTGGATCGTGCGCTATCTGGTGCAGAACACGGTAGGCAGGCTTTGGATGCAGTCCCATCCAGACAGCCAGCTGTACAAGAACTGGGACTACTATATTCAGCCTTCGAAGGATGATTCCGCTGGGAACGAGGATATTCTCAACATCCAAGCGCCTGAAGACCTGACCGTCTGCGATCCCGCATGTGGTTCCGGCCACATGCTCACCTACGCGTTCGACCTGCTGTATGAGATCTACGAAGAAGAAGGGTATGCGCCGAGCGATATTCCCGGATTGATTCTCAAACACAACTTATACGGCATGGAAATCGACGAGAGAGCCGCAAGCCTTGCCGCCTTTGCCCTGACCATGAAGGCACGCTCCCGTTCCCGCAGATTCTTCAAGAAACAGGTGGAGCCGAACATTCAGCGCATTGCTCCGATTTCGTTCGAGGAAGGCGATGTCGCCGATCTGAATGACCTATACCAAGTGGATTTGGACTTCACGGTATGGAATACCTATGCGAAGGCTGATGTATATGGTTCGCTGATTCAACCGCCGCAGGAGCTTGTTGAATTGGCGGCGTCAGCGCAGAAAAATGCTGATGACATTGGCACGCTGTTCGACCCGCTTCTGCGTGAACATGCGGAGGAGGTTTTCGCTCAAACAAGGTATCTTGCCCGCAAATACGCGGCAGTGGTGGCGAACCCGCCATACATGGGCGCAAAGAACATGAGCGGCGAGCTCAAACAGTTCGTACAGGACCATTATGAGGATGGTAAGGCTGACCTCTTCGCCGTATTCATCATGCGTAACCGGCAATTCCTGCGGCATAACGCGATGTTAGGCATGATTACGATGCAATCGTGGATGTTTCTTTCTTCGTTTGAAGCGTTAAGAAGGGATATTCTCCAAAAGTGCACTATAACTACTATGGCTCATCTTGGAACAAGAGCATTTGGTAGCATTGGTGGAGAAGTAGTATCCACGACGGCATTTGTATTGTTAAATTCGTTTGTCTCCCATTATCTCGGCACGTTCATTCAACTCGTGAATGGCGAATCCGAGAAAGAGAAAGAGCGTATGCTCAGAACTGCTGCTCTTCAGGAAAGTGGTAATCAAAATGAGTGATTTTACCCCGGAAAACATCCTTAAGGTCCGTGACGACAGAGAGCCAGTTTGTTTTAAGAGAATAAATGACCAAGACGCAAACAAAAGTGCTGAGTTCGAACTTTATGACGGAACATTCCAGCCAAACTGGTTGCAAAATGTTGCTAACTTCAGCACAAGGACATTGCGTGAACGTATTGAGCCGTGGCTGACAGCATTATTCCAGTCTGAGCATCTTAGTCTGCTGGCTGGTTCGGGACTCAGCACGGCTGTATCGCTAATTGCAACAAGTAAAACCGGTGCTGGAATGGGTACTGTTGAGTTTCCAAAATATGATACAGAAATTAATGCTGCCGCATCGTCTAGCGCTAAGGCAGCAGGTCGGGATGACGTCAATATTGAAGATCAGATTCGCGTTGTGAATGAGCTGATTCGTGGATTAGAAATTCTCGGCAAGAAGGAGGATGCTTCAACTCTGCAAAATGAGTTGGAGAGAGACCTAATACATTTTGCGAATTCTGTGCTTGCCGGAGAAACGGCAATCGCTGAAGCCGATCAAAATAAGCGTGAAGAAGCTTTTAATGCCCTTGTAACTTTCCTAATGAGTTTTGCAAGCAGAACGGGAACAAGAGATCGTGTCAATATTTTTACCACGAACTATGATCGCGTAATTGAGATAGGTGCAGAACTTGCAGGTATGCACTTGCTGGATAGGTTCGTTGGGAGTATTTCTCCGATTTTCCGCTCTTCACGTTTGAATTTGGACATGCACTATAACCCGCCAGGAATGCGTGGAGAACCTCGTTACCTAGAAGGTGTGGCGCGATACACAAAACTTCATGGATCCGTTGATTGGGTGCAAACTGCAGACGGTATACGTCGAATTGGAGTACCATTTGGAGCAAAAAGCGTTGAGCCATTTTTCGATGTAGCGGGCTTTAGTGAATCAACGGCATACAAATTGATGGTTTATCCGAACGCTGCTAAGGATATGGAAACAGCTGGTTATCCCTATGTCGATTTGTTCCGCGACTTTGCTGCTGCCATATGTCGCCCCAATAGTACTTTGGTAACGTATGGGTACAGTTTTGGCGATGATCATATCAACAGAGTAATCAGGGATATGTTGACAATCCCTTCGACGCATCTTGTCATCATTTCTTATGATGACAAGATGGGAAGAATAATGAGGACATTTAATGAGTGGGGAAGATCTGCGCAAACAAGTTTGATGATAGGACCGGCTTTGGCCGATTTTTCAACGTTATCTGCATACTATTTGCCTAAACCGGCTATCGATAAAACGACGTTCCGCATGTCTGAGCTATTACGGCAACGCATGGGGACGAATGATTCGAGCAACCAGAGTGAAAAAACAGAAAAGAAGGCTGGCACGGAGAGGGAATAAGCTATGAGTCTTTCGCCTTTGGCATATGCTGACTCATTGAGAGTCGGCACAATCGATTTTGTATCACCTGATGAGATTCGCGCTCAACTGGATATCGAAGCGCCTGATCAAGTGGCGCTGAACACGGGTGAACCAAGAGTATTTCCTCGTGTCAATGGATATGTTCTAATTCCCTGTGATGGAGGTTACTTAGTAGCTCAAGTCGTGTGGATTACCATCGAACGGTCCCAATATCCCAAAAGACAGGGGCTAAAAGATTTTGGTCTGATCGATTTGCCTTATCCTCTTCGTAAGATGAGCTTAACTCCTATGGGTGTGTTGTCGCTGAACGATGAGATAACAAGATCTACAACTAGTTATGAATTTCATCGTGGAGTTGAAGGATATCCTACGGTGGGAGATCCCGTTCTCATTCCTACGCAAGCGCAGCTGCGGGCGATTATTGAATCCGGTAAGAATCGATATGTTCTGATTGGGCATAGTCCTCTTGCGGCCAATGCCGAGGTAAGGGTAGACCCTAATAGGCTATTTAGCCGTCATCTTGCTGTATTAGGTAATACTGGTAGTGGTAAATCTTGCTCTGTAGCAGGGCTAATTCGTTGGTCTCTTGAGGAGGCTAAGGAGCAACGGGAAGATGCGGGTAGTAATAATAACTCCCCGAATGCTCGATTCATCATTTTGGATCCCAATGGTGAATATTCCAATACATTCTGCGACATTGATGGGACACAGATTTTCGCAGTAGAGGGGAACGATGCTTGTAAACAGCTTAAAGTCCCTTTCTGGCTCTGGAATACAGAAGAGTGGGCTACTTTTGCGAAGGCAAGTAGTAAGACTCAGCGTCCTGTGCTTGCTCAGGCGTTGCGTTCTGCGCGTGATGGTGTATTTGATATGTCAGTACTTCCTAGTGCAGATATGAGACGTTATTTAAGATCACTGCTTTCAGCGATTCAAGAGGATATTGGCTCAGGGCGACCGTGGAAGAGTCCCGGAACTATTAGGGGGTTCAGAGATAAGCTCCAAGTTTGGAGAAAAGGCCTAGAGTGTAATAATCAGTTTACTGATTTGGAAACTCAGATTATCTCCCAGCTTGATTCTTATATTGATGATGCGCTTTTAAATTCACATGCCGGTGAATGGCCACAAGCATTTAACCGTAATGAGATAAAAAAACTGGAAAAAGGTCTAAGTAAAGCATATAGTATTTTTGGTGGGAAAGATAAAGATGGTTCGCCATTAAGTGCTGATCTACCAAGATTTTTTGCTGCTGACTCACTTTTAAGAGGCATTGAAGCTAACGCTTTAATGATGAACGTTTCTGAACACGTAGAAACTATGGCCATGCGTGTGCGTGCAATGCTAGCTGATGATAAAATCAAGCAGGTTTCTGAAGCTGGTGATTCTTTCACTCTGGATCAATGGTTGAACACATATATTGGTGACAACGGTGATAAAAGAGGGCCAGTAACCGTAATTGATCTATCGCTAATTCCAGCTGAAGTTATACAAATTGTTACTGCTGTTATTGCCCGAATGACGTTAGAGGCACTTCAACGATATCGCAAGTTAAATGATGGCAAGGTTCTTCCGACTGTACTGGTTATGGAAGAGGCGCATATGTTCATTAAGCGATATTCACAAGACTCAGATGATCAATCTGCTTCACGTCTTTGTACTGAAATTTTTGAGAAAATTGCACGTGAAGGGCGAAAATTTGGACTTGGCCTTGTGCTTTCCTCGCAGAGGCCAAGCGAGTTATCTCCGACGGTACTTTCCCAATGCAACAGTTTTCTGCTTCATCGTATCAGCAACGATAAAGATCAGGAACTAGTTCATCGCCTTGTTCCCGATAACATGCATGGACTTATGAGAGATCTTCCCGTTCTACCTGCGCGGCAGGCCATACTGATGGGCTGGGCTTCTGAGTTGCCAGTGCTTGTGGAGATGAACAAGTTGCCTGAAAATCAGCAGCCGAAGTCTTCGGATCCCGATTTTTGGGAAGTCTGGACTGGTAAAGAATCAAGGTCTGTGAATTGGAAGGCTGTAGCTGACGATTGGCAGCAAGTAAATAGTTCTGTTGAAGGAGATGACAGTAGCCATGCCTAATGCTATCTTTCATGTTTCTGCTCAGGAATTCGCGCAAATTCCCGGTGTGCCAATCGTTTACTGGCTTAGCAAACCCATGCTTGAGGCTTTCACTAAGGGAGATAAGCTTGAAAAAGTTGCAAAACCAAGGCAGGGGCTTGCGACCGCTGATAATAATCGCTTCATTCGTGAATGGTGGGAAGTTTCGCAATCCAAATCGAAGCTTACGTCTGATAACGCAAAGGACAGAAAAACTTCGGTTTGCGATAAATGGTTTCCCTATAACAAAGGTGGCGAATACCGCAAATGGTATGGAAACCAAGATTATGTGATTAATTGGGAAAACAATGGTCAAGAATTGTATGATTTCAAGCCAAAATCAGTTATCAGGAATCCACAATTCTATTTTCAGTCCTCAGTATCGTGGTCCAATGTATCTTCTGGGACTCCTTCATTCCGGTATTATCCAGAAGGTTTCATTTTCAGCCATGTTGGTGATTGTCTTTTCCCTAAAGACGAACTGGATAGAGATAAACTCATTGCAATTTGCAATGCTTCGGTAACAGGTCAGCTTCTAGCTGCAATGGCGCCAACTCTGCATTTTGAGGTTGGGCAAGTTGCGAAGTTGCCAATTGCCAATCTTCTTCCGGGAAATTGGAATTTAAAAATTGATAATTTGATTCAGAATGCTAAAGATGATTGGAACACTCAAGAAGTTTCATGGAATTTCAGTAAGCCGATATTGTTTGTTGGGGAACAGATAGACTCTTCGTCGGGCATCCTAGAAGAGCTTGTTAAGAATGTTTGCTCATATTGGGCAATGATTGCTTCGGAACAGCGGCAGCTTGAGATTGATAACAACATAGTTGTTGCGGACGCATACGGTGTGCGTGATGATGTGCCATGCGATGTGCCGTTGGAACGTGTGTCGTTGAAGCGTAACGTCGCATTCGCGTATCCGAAGGATACGCCGGAAGTGCGCAACGAGAAATTCGCGCAAGATGTCGTCAAGGAGCTCATTTCCTATGCGGTGGGCTGCATGTTCGGCAGGTATTCGCTCGATAAGCCTGGTTTGATTCTCGCTTCGCAGGGTGAAACACTTGATGACTACCATGCGCAGATTCCGAACCCGTCATTCGGGCCGGACGCGGACAATGTCATTCCGGTCACGGAGACGGACTGCTTCGAAGATGATATCGTGACACGGTTCCGCAGGTTCCTCACCGTGGCGTTCGACAAGGAGAATCTGGCCGCGAACATCGCCTACATCGAACAGGTGCTGGGCAAAAGCATCCGCAAGTATTTCGTGAATGATTTCTACAACGACCACGTGAAGATGTACTCGAATCGTCCGATCTACTGGCAGTACTCCAGCCAAACCAACAACAGGGGCTCGTTCAAGGCGCTCGTGTATCTGCATCGGTATACGCCAAAAACCACGAACGTGGTGCTCAACTATCTGCGTGACTACACTGGCAAAATCGCCGACATCGCCGATAGCTTGGAACATTCGGATCGTGCCGCGGACCAGAAACAGGCCGCCAAACTGCGCAAGGCCGTTCTCGAGTGTAAGGATTACGAGGACCAGACCCTGTACCCATTAGCTACCCGCAACCTGGAAATGGATTTGGACGACGGTGTGCTGGTGAACTACCTGCGCATGGGCAAGGCATTGCGTTCCATCCCCTCTATCGAGAAGAAGCGCAAAGACGTCTCCACCTGGACCTGGCCCGTCCATCCGCTGGGCAAGGAGTAGTTGTCAGCTTATGTGGATTACGGCAGATGTGAATATTCCTCAGCAGTTGCTCGACGCCTCCGCGAAGGATGAAGTGGTTTTCTTTGTCGGCGCTGGAGCTTCATTTAATCCTCCCTCCATCCTGCCTTCCTACAAACAGTTAGCCACAATGCTTGCTGATGAGGCAGACGAGTCCCGGCCTTGTGATGATGAGCAGTTAGATCGTTTTATCGGGATGTTGCCTGATAATTTCAATGTCCATAAGCGAACTAAAGATATTATGCGTGGTGATGATATTCATTGCAATTCCACACATGAGGCCATCGTCAGACTTGCTAGTAGCGTAAAAACTCCGCGCATTGTGACAACAAATTACGATCTTCTTCTTGAGGAAGCTGCGCAAAGGCAGAATTGTGATTTAGGTAGAAGCTATTATGGACCGGCTGTCCCCATCGGCAGCGATTTCTCAGGATTGTTGTATTTGCATGGTTCAGTGGATAGCCCTGATTGCGAAATAGTCCTTGACGATAGGGATTTTGCTCGGGCTTACCTTTCAGAGGGCTGGGCGACACGTTTTCTACTTAAGCTATTTGAGACATACACGGTTGTATTCATTGGCTACAGCTTTGGCGATGTCATTATGCGATATCTTGCATTGGGCATTTCGTCCCACGCCAGACCTCGGTACATTTTCCTCTCTGAGGAGGATATGGACGGAAGAGATAATGAATGGCAACATAATGGAATTATTCCAATTCCCTATCCTGCTGCTAATGGGCATCATGCGTTAGTTGAAGCGCTAACCGCTTGGACTGATTATATATCCTCGGACTACAATGCCTACAAAAAACGTTTACCGGGCATTATCGAAAATGGCGTTCCGAAGGATGCTGTTGATCTTGACTATGTTAGGGCTGCGTTATCTACAGATGAAGGAGCGCAATGTTTTGTTGACATTATTGAAAGGGAAGAAGGTCAGGAAAAAACAGATAAATCGAAGATAAAGAGGGAATGGCTATCTTGGCTGATGAGCTCGGACGCGTTCCGGGAAGTTTTCACAGAAAGGGCCCCAAAGACTCAGAACGAGAAGATTCTGCTGGATTGGTTCCTTGTCGATTTTGTGCAAAAGCCGGAAGAACGAGATTTTGTGCTGTATGTGCTTTGCAAGTTGCAATCATCGATGTCTGATTGGTTATTTGAGCAATTGCATGAATGTGTCAGGTATTGCATCAGCCATTGGGGCAGACGGGATTTAATTCCGGTCTTTACCGTTTTAATGACTTCTATGCAGGGTCATTCCGCTCCAAGTGTTCTTGATAAATTTATTGATCCATCATTACTTTACAATTCAGACATCTCGCCTCAAATATTATCTCTCATTATTCGCCCATATTTAAAACTGACTACCCTTTTCCAAGGGAATGGCATAAGGCCTAGAGCTGAGATTGCGTGGCCATATGACAGGATAGAAGAGCTTGATAATCATTTGAATTTCGATATGAATAAGATGGCATTTCTTGCTGAATCAAGCTTGCAAAGAGCGAGTGCTCTATTACAAGCCTATCAAGGTGAAAATGAATACTCTTGTTTAAGTAGGCCATCGATAGAGCCTAGCGATCAGAATTTATATGTATCTGATTTGCAATCTATGTTTGTCGACATTCTTCGTGATTATGCGCATGGTCATAAAGATCAACAGGATAGTCTGATATATCGGTGGTGGAATAGTGAGTCTGCGCTTCTTAAACGTTTAGCGATTAATACTATTGCTTTTTCGGATTGGGATGCGAACCGTAAAATCACTTGGATTCTCGAACATGATTATTTATTTGACTTGGATGCCCATCATGAAGTCTATATGGTTCTTAAAGAAGCCGCTCCGAGCATGGGAGAGAATTCGAAGAAAAACATACTAGAATATCTGAGGAATAAACTTGATTCCCTCAAGGAAACATATTCTGATGAACGAACGGCGCTTTATGAGCAGTTTGATGTTCTTCAATGGCTTCTTAAGCATATGAATGGTGGAATGGAGAATTGGCCTGAGGCTCAGAAGTGGAAGAATGAGCTTGCTCGGAAATATAATTTTTTGCCGCGAGAGCATGCAGATTTCCATATTTATTCTGAAGGGGTTTGCAGTGTAACTACTGGAATTACTGATGAGCAATTTATTGATATTTTGGAGAACCGTCCGTCTGTTCTCGAAGAAAAAATGTTTGGTAACCAAGATAAAACGGTTAAATTTGATTCTTTGAGTATTAATAATCAAATCTCTGAAGTTGTTTCGCATAGTCCGCGGGTGGGATTTACTCTTTGGGAACTTGTCAATCGGCATAAAGAAAGTGACGCAGTTCAATATAGTTGCTCAATCATTCGTGGGTGGGGTGAGGCATCCCTGGATGATGAACAAATATTGGTTCTTGATTTATTGAAGAAGCTATTGCCGAAGATGGGGCAAGATGAAGTAAGCGCAGTGTCGTTTTTCCTGAATAGACAGATTGATGGGGAAAAGACTACGATTACCGCGAAAACTTTACAGATAATGAGTGATATCGCGTTGCAAATTTGGGAACGATATAGCTCGACATTCAGCGCAAGTAAAGATCAGCAATGGCAGAACGATCCAGTTACATATTCCTTGAATTGTTGGCCTGGTAAACTCGCTTATTTCTGGATGGGCAGAATTCGTTGGAGATATAGGCAAGAAGCTGATTCTTGGAATGGTCTTGATGATCTCGAAAAGAAGATGGTTCGTCGTTTTGTAGATGATGAAGGTGACTTCTCTCCGCTCGTTTGGACAGCATTGCTTACAAATATCAATATGCTTCATTCGCTCGATCGGGAAAATACAGAGAGCTGGTTGCCTGATTTAATGAAAAAAGCGGGCACGAAGTTTATTTGGAATGTGATGCTCCCGAATCCGAATCTTAATATTCGACTTATTGACATAGCTTTTTATGAGAGCTGTCTTGATGAGTTTAAATATCTGTCTCATTTGGATGATTATAAGAAACAAAGCTTTCTCTTACAGGTATTTTGGATAGTTACTTATGCTGGATTGGAAGATAAACGGAGAACGAAACTTTTGTCTAAAGTCGTGACAGCTGGGAATGGCATTTATGCTCCTTTGTTCATGGACCGGATTGTGTGGGCTTTCAAATTCCGGCTTGATTCCAAAGGCAAGAATATGGTGTGGGATTTATGGCTCCATCGATTTATTGAAGATCGTCATGCCGGCAAAGGGCGGAACTGGAGTGAAAAAGAGCGAATTGCTTTTGCTGAACTAATTCCTCTGTTGGATGAGCATCTTAAAGAAGGAATGAAGTATCTTTCTGATAATTTCCCAAGAATTATGGGGCGGGATTTTATCAACCTTATTATGCTTAAAAATATTGATGATATTCCGCAGGAATGTGCGGAGGCATTTATTGAGTTTTATACGTGTTTATTTAAGCAACCTGATATTCCTTATGTATGGCGAGTAGAAGAATTATTGCAGAATCTAATCGATAAGTTTGGAATTGGCAAAGTTAGTCCATTGGTGTCTTTAGCAAGGCAGAAGCGTATCATCTCAGATACTTGGAGTCCTTCTTTCAAAGGAGGAGCTGCGTAATGGTGACGAAGAAGGTGAGATATGGGTATTAAAACACTGTTGCGCGGCGAATCCAAGAATGTGGAGTACAAGCTCACGCCTCCTTCCAGGAGCATCAACTACACCAAAACCGCGGTAGCGTTCGCCAACGGGCAAGGTGGATGTTTGGTGTTCGGTGTCGAAGACCAAACGCTTCGCGTGGTTGGTATTGCCGAAGACAAGGTGTTCACGGTGATGGATTCCATTTCGGACGCCATTGTTAATAGCTGCGAGCCGATGATCATTCCTGACATCACCATGCATGATGTGAACGGCAAGACGGTTATCGTGGCTGAGATCGCTCCCGGCTTGCAGCGTCCGTACCATATCAAGTCGCTTGGCCAGGAGCAAGGAACGTTCGTTCGCGTAGCTGGCACCACGCGTCAAGCCGATCAGCCCACCATCCGTGAGCTGACCATCGAAGGCAGCAGCCGGAGCTTCGACCAAGTACAGTGCCTTGGACTGTCCATAACGGAAGAAGACATCGAGGCACTGTGCGCAAGTCTGACGAAAACCGCGAAGGATAATGCCGAAGACCCCTCGAAAGTCAAAACGGTTACGGAGAAACAGTTGCTGCAATGGGGCGTGCTGGCAGAACAGGATGGGCGATTGGTGCCCACCAACGCCTATGCGATTCTGACTGGTAATACGGCCGTCCGGTCCGTGGTGCAATGCGGAGTGTTCAAGGGAACCACTAAAGCTGTGTTTGTGGATCGACGTGAGTTCGTCGGCACTCCGCAGGAACTCATCGAAGAGTCCTACCAGTATGTGTTGCGCAACATCCATATGGGTGCCCGATTCAAGGGCGTGTACCGGCAGGACGTGTATGAGATTCCGCCGGATGCCATTCGAGAGCTGATCGTCAACGCGATAGTGCATCGCAGCTATATCGACCATTCAAGCATTCAGATCGCGATTTACGATAATCGATTGGAGATCACTTCGCCCGGGCGTCTGCCGATGGGACAGACCATTGAACGTATGAAGCAGGGCTATTCAAAAATTCGCAATGAGGCATTGGCCTCTGCTTTTGAATACATGGGTTATATCGAGCACTGGGGGAGCGGCATCCTGCGTGTGATGCAGGAGGTGCGCGATGCCGGATTGCCGGAACCGGAATTTCTTGGCGGCGATACGGATCTGCGTATCAATATCTATCGCAATGGCTCAGAGACAGGTATTGTGACGGGATTGCGACGGGATTCGCTTTCTGATGACGGGATTGTGACGGGATTGCGACGGGATTCGCTTTCTGATGACGGGATTGTGGAAGGAGCAACTTCAAAAACGAGTGCTGCTCCGAATGCCGCCATTGCAGTGGTTCCATCCCAGAAAGAGCGTATTCTTGATGCGCTGCGTAAGAATGCGAGCATTTCTATCTCTGACGCCATACGGATACTGGGCGTGCAGGAAAGGCAGGCTCAACGAATATTGAAGAGTCTGGTAGAGGAAGGCAGTGCAGTGAAAATTGGTGCTGCCCGCGCCACTCGATACGCTGAAGCGAAGAAAAGGACGGAACTGCATGAGTGAGAATAGCCAAGTAACAAGACTGCTCGCCAGACGTTTCAGCCAGCCAGGCGAGCGTGGGCGCATCGTGTTCTGGCGTGATGACAAGAAACAGTACGCGGATGTTGTGGAAACGTTGGTGGGGGAGCGCACCACTGATGAGATACTGCGTGAGGTTGAACTCATCACTCCGGAAATTGGGGATGAGAATGACAGACGGTACATTCCGTTCACGGTGCGCTATCGCATGTTCCACGAGCAGCCGAATCAAAAATTCCTCGTGTATCTTACGGAGCCGGCCCCGGCGGTTCAAGACAACTGGCTGTTGGATTTGGAATTGGCGTACTGTCCCACGTTCACCATGGACAAACTCGCCGTGACACTTACGGAAACGCTGCCGGAAGCCTCCGCCGACACTCGAAACAAGTGGTTGGAAGTAATGAGGGGCGTGCCAAAGTTCTTCGACAGCGAAGAACGCGCCAAGCGTCTCGCGAAACGTCTTAACGCGCACGACGACGCCACCGATTTCCAAGCGAAGATGATCGCCACGCTGCTGCAGCTGAAAGAGGATCGGCACAGCATGCAAGACATCTGGGCTGAGCTGCTTGCACAATATTCGCAGGGTGACGATTCCGGTATCACCGCGATCGAACGCATGGGATTAAGCACGTTCCATTGGACTGGAACACGGCGCATTTATCGTTTTGATGTGGATGCCGATGCCGGCAGGGAGCCGACAGTGAAGGACTTCGTGCTATGGCTGTTCCAGCTCGCATGGAACGGATTCTCCGATGGAAAGAACGCCGTCTCCACTTATGCGAACATTATTCGCGACTGGGACGACTGGTATAAGAACATCGACATGCGCACGGTACTGCAGAATCTTTCCGAGAACGCCGTGGAGGAACTGCACCTGTCCACTCGAATCGCCGACATGAGCGTGGAAGAGCTTGCCGACCGCGACCTGTTCCGCGACGTGGACGAGATGATCGTCAACAAGCTGTTCGAACGGTTGGGCTCGCAATCCATTACGGACGACCAGGTGCAACGAATCATCAACGGGCGTAAGCAAAAGCTCTGGTATGCAGAATATACCGACCAATACGAGTGCATTGCCGCAGCAAGCAGGCTTCGCGCCGTGTTGACTGAATGCAGCGGACTCATTAGCACCATCAGCTCACCGGAACAAGGGATGAAGCTATATGCCGAAAAGCTGTACAAGGCCGATGGCGCATACAGAAAATATGTGCTCGCATGGCATCGTGCCAACCCGGATGCGGTGAGCGTGGACGATGATCTGCAAAGCGCCTACGAGGCATACCAGCAGGATCTGGGTCAGGCATGGCAAAAACAAGTCGATACGCTTAGCCAATGGAAGTTCATAGACATGGACGCGCAAACCAATTTCTATGAACGTGAAATCGCGCCGGTATTGAAGTCCGGCAGAAAAATCGCCGTGATCATTTCCGATGCGCTACGTTACGAGGTTGCGCAGGAACTGTCCGAACGCATCGACAGGGAGAGCCGTTTCAGTACGAAACTGAACATGCAATACAGCGTTCTGCCATCCTATACGCAACTTGGCATGGCGGCGTTGCTGCCGCACGGCTCGCTCGAATTCGACAGCAAAGACCGTTTGTATGTTCTGGCTGATGGACGCAGCACCAAAGGAATTGAAGCGCGCGCCGCCATTCTTTCGTCCGTAGGCGGCAAAGCGATTAGATATGACGATTTGACAAAGCTGAAAGTCAGCGAAATCAAAGAACTATATAAATCCTGCAACGTGCTGTATGTGTATCACAACCATATCGACGCCACCGGTGATACGGAGAAAACGGAATCGGAAACAGTGGACGCATGCGAGAAGACGTTCAAGGAACTGGGCGAAGTAGTCAAAAAACTTGCCAGCGGCAACGTTCATAACATGATCATCACTGCGGATCACGGATTCCTCTATCAGGACCGAGATCTGGACAGTACAGAATGGCTGAGCGAACAGCCCAAGGGCGATGCGGTATGGGTGAGAAAGAGGCGATTCTCCATCGGATCCAATCTTGCTCCGGGTCGCGCGTTCGTGACATTCAACGCCACACAGATAGGAATGGACGATGCTCGGAATGAAGGCATAAGCATCCAAGTACCGAACTCCATCATGCGCTTGCGCATGCAGGGCGCCGGTGTGAAGTATGTGCATGGAGGAGCAGCATTGCAGGAAATCGTCGTTCCTGTGCTGCATGTCAGTAAGGGGCGTTCCGCGGCCGACGATGTGAGGGCTGTGGAATTCACTATTCTGCAACGAACCGACAGGCTTTCCAGCAGACAGTTGACTGTGGAATTCTTCCAGAATGAGCCCGTTGGAGGAAAAATCCGTGCACGTACCGTATTGGCCGGATTGTGGGGGCGCGATACGGCAGGCAATGATGTACTCATCTCCAATGAGACACCGGTCGCCTTCGATCTGCTCGGGCAGGAGAAAAGCGAACGCCATGTGACGGCTACGCTCATGCTGACCAGTGACGCGGAACGGTTCAATGGAACGAATATCGAACTACGCCTGCGTGAGAAGACAGATGGGTCAAATGTGCTGGTCATGCTTGACCAGAAGGCACGATACTTCTTCAAACAGGGCGTGGTGGCCGACGATGCCGGATTCTTCGACTGAATTGGATGAGCACAGAGGAAAGCGACCGTAAGGGGTAACACAATGAATGAGCAGGGTATGAGCCAGAACGGTTGGATTGAAAGTCCTGAACACAACGCGGATGGGAATTCCCTGAGCGCGTTGGATGTCAAGACCACCGACCTGTTCCCCGGAGTCACCGTCCGCAAGGATCTGGTGAACAAGGTCAAGGGCAATGCACTGGTGCCCTCGTATGTGCTCGAGTTCCTGCTCAGCGCATATGCCACAAACACCGACCAGGCCAGTATCGAGTCGGGTGTGGATCGAGTGCGTGCCATTCTTGCAAACAACTATGTGCATCGCGAGGAAGCCAATCTTATCCAGTCGAAAATCCGCGAGAAAGGGAGCCATAGGATTATCGACCGTGTGCAGGTGGTGCTCAATGACAAAACCGACCTGTATGAGGCAACGTTCTCCAATCTCGGCATCAGTCAGGTCATTGTCGATCCAAGCCTTGTAAAGACTTATCCGAAACTGCTGGTGACGGGCATCTGGTGCATGTGCCAGATCGGTTACGCATATTCCGGCGACCCACGCGAAGTACCATGGCAGTTGCTGCAGCTTAAGCCTGTGCAGATGTCGCGTGATGATCGCGAAAACTACATGCAGCAACGTTCGCAATTCATCGATAGCGAATGGATCGATCTGCTGATGCAATCCATTGGGTTCAATCCCGATCTATTCTCCGATCGTGCGAAACTGCTGCATCTGGTACGCATGGTGCCGTTTGTGGAGCGAAACTACAATCTGGTTGAACTCGGGCCGAAAGGCACCGGCAAGTCGCACATCTATTCGGAATTCTCACCGCACGGCATGCTTATCTCCGGTGGGGAAGTGACAGTGGCCAAACTGTTTGTGAATAATTCCAACGGACACTTGGGGCTTGTGGGCTATTGGGATACGGTGGCGTTCGACGAGTTCGCAGGCAAGGCCAAGAAGGCCGGCCGGGACTTGGTGGACATCATGAAGAACTACATGGCCAACAAGTCGTTCTCCCGTGGCGTCGAGACGTTCCAAGGCGAGGCGAGCATGGCGTTCGTAGGCAACACCTCGCATAACGTGCCGTACATGCTGAAGAATTCCGACCTGTTCGAGGAACTGCCGAAGCAATACCATGATCCGGCATTTCTGGATCGTATTCACTTCTATCTGCCGGGTTGGGAGTTCGAACAGATCCGTTCCGAGATGTTCACCAGCGGATTCGGATTCGTGGTCGACTATCTGGCGGAGATTCTGCACAACCTGCGCGATGCCGATTACAGCGACCGGTTCGAGAAGTATTTCGAACTGTCTTCCACGCTGTCCACGCGAGATAAGGACGGCATCAAAAAGACGTTCTCCGGATTGATGAAGCTCATCTACCCGGATGGCAATGCTACTCCTGAACAGATGGAACCGTTGCTGCGTTGCGCCGTTGAAGGCCGCAAGCGCGTCAAGGACCAGCTGTGCCGCATCGACTCCACCATGGAGGAAGTCGAGTTCACATACAAGCGTGCGAGCGACGGTGAAGTAGTCGCCGTGCAGACCTTGGAAGAGCTTGACTACCCGCAGTTGTATTGGCGTGGGCGTGTAGCTGAGAATTCGGAAGATGAGAGCGAGGCGGAATCGTTTGTTGCCGGTGATGACGTGGCAATTGCGGGTAGCGAGGGCGAAGCCGGTGCTTCTGAGAACGCCAATGCCTTGCCTGTAGCGCGGCAGCAAGAAACAGCTGCGATGACTCCAGTCGAGCGCCTTGCGGCAAAGGCCGACGGAAAGCAGTGGGAATTGGTCGAAAACCAACGTGGAATCACGTATTACAAACTATTCGGGCCATATTTGGCTGGTGCGAAGAAAATCGTTATAGAGGATGCGTATGTGCGTAAGCCGTACCAGCTGCGTAATCTGGCCGAGTTCTTGGAAATGCTGCTCAGATGCAAAAATTCCGATGAGGATGTAGCCGTTCATCTGGTGACTGGGCATAATGAGCCTGGATTCGTGGAGGCGCAGTTAAATGGTTTGAACGAATTGGCATCGGCGTTCTCACAGCTGGGCGTGAACCTCACCTACGAATTCAGAGACACTTTGCACGACCGTTCCATTACTGCGGATACCGGCTGGGAAATTCTTCCCGGTCGTGGTCTTGACATCTTCCAGAAATTCGTTGACGGCGATTGGCTTAACCCGCTGTTGCGCCATCAGCAGCTCCGCCGCGTTAAGGAATGCAAGGTCACGTATCAGCGGGTCCGCGAGAAGTGAGGCAAAAATGAATGTCTAATGTCCAGCTTGCGGAACGTATGTGGCAGAGACCGCGACCATGTGTCCGTATTGCGGTTTTCGCGGTGATGATCCGAGCCGGCCAATATACAAGCAGGGGGAGTATCGTCCTGCGCCAATTGTGCCTTGCGAAATCGTGATGGATGATGGCCGGCGTGGCGAGATTTGGTTGTCTGACGAAGACAGCAAGAATCTGTTTCGGCATTTGACTGATTGGAAATGGCTTTCAACCATGCTTCCGGCTCTGGCGGAAACATTAGAAAGTATGTTTGGCGGAACTGTGCATTTGGAAGCCAAGCTTCCGGAACATATCATGCGCATGATTGAAGAGGGCAAACTCCATTTCGCCACGGATAAAAACGGTGAGATTCTCGCTGAAGTGTTCGATGAACGCAATAAAATCTTCAAACAAGTGCGTTTGGAGAAAGTCGTCAGAAATGATACGTTATTGCCGGCTATGCAGCATCTTGAAACACAGGCTGCCCTTTGCTCGGTAATGGAAAAAATCGATGAAGTCGGCCGAGCTGTGCAACAGCTCGGTGAGGAAATGCAGCAGGATCGTTTGGCCCGTGTCGATGCTGCGTTTGATATGTTCCAGCAAGCGTGTCGTATCGAGAGCAGTCGGGAACGTAATGAGTATGTACGTGAAGCGTTGAACGAGGCCACGCGCGCGAAGGCTTTGCTGGTGCGTAATTTTGCGCAGCAGCAGCGGCTGGTGAAGCAGGGTAGCAAGAAATCGGATGCTGCATTAAGGGCAATGCAGGATTATGTGGCGATTGTGAATGCAGTGAACGTGCAGATGCAAACGCATATGGCGTTGGGGCAACAGGACGTGGCCGCGTATTGCCTTCAGGATCTTAATAAGTTCATTAAGAACTATGATTTCGATAAGCGCGATACGATGCTCAACCTTGTAGGCAGCGTGAAGAGCAAGAACAGGGGCAGTAATCAGGAAAAGTTTATTGACGGTTCTTTGCAGGTTGCAGCGAACATTGAAAGCGTGGTGAAGGCTCTCGACGCGGGCGAAGTAATTTCTCCGAAGCTCATTACCGAGAATGATGGGAACGGGAATGATTCTAACGATGAGGAGAAGCAGCATGATGAAGAAAACTGAGGATGCTGAAAAAGTTGCTGATGAAATTGCAGGTGTTGACGAAGAGAATCCTGCGTCGAAAAAACGCTCTTGCATCAAGTGCAAGATAGAACTGGCTTCCGACAACAAGCTGCCGTTCTGTCCTGCTTGCTGGGAAGAAATTACCGGCTACCTGAAAAAGACCGGAATCGCCATGGGAACTTTGATGGTCGCTTTGATAAGAAAGTATGGTCCCAAAGTCGGCAAGGCGGTCTTCATGGCGATCAAGGCAACATTAAAGAAGTAATCATCTACGCTTTAATTGAGATGCCATAGAGACGCATTGCTTGCGGTGTCACGTGGCTGTTGTTCTCATTTCATGGGAAATGAGGGTGAAAAATCAATGTTTCGAGAGGTGGCACCATGGACGCTGGCAAGAAAATCCTGCTGGACTTATTGACCGGTTCGCTTCGGTTCGTGGTTCCGGTGTATCAGCGCAGATACTCATGGGGCGAGACGCAGTGCCGGCAATTGTGGGCCGACATCGTAACGGCTGGCCGGCATCCTGAGAGAACTCATTTCACCGGGTCGATCGTATGGATGCAGGAAGGTGGCATCGGTCCGGATGGTGTCAGCCGATGCCAGCTCATCGACGGCCAGCAGCGCCTTACCTCTGTGACCCTGCTGCTCATCGCACTGGCCGAATATGCCCGCGAACACCCTGAGAGCCTGCGATTCTCCGCAGACATGCTCATCGACCGTGGGTATCTTGTTGATAAGTACGCAACCGGCGAAGGCCGGTACAAGCTGACGCTTTCCGGTGATGATAGGGAAGTGCTGCGCAGCATGTGCGACCATGTGGTCGCCCCCGATCGCCCGAGTCATACCGATACGGGTTCCCGGTTGGAAGCGAACCTTGATCTGTTCCGCTCACTTGTCGCCGCAATCGATGATGCGAACGTGGTATGGAACGGTCTGCAACGCCTTGAAGTCGTGTCCGTCACCCTGGATCAGGGGCGTGATGAACCTCAGTTGGTATTCGAATCGATGAATTCCACCGGGCTTGATCTTGAGACTTCCGATCTGGTACGCAACTACATGCTCATGGGGTGCCCCATGGTCGAGCAGAACACCTTGTATGCCGATTACTGGCTGCCTATGGAGCGTACTCTCGGCAGTCTCTCATTCGACGCGTTCCTGCACGACTGGATGGTCGTCACGCTGCAGAAGCCCGTGCCCAAAGGCCGCGCCATGTATTCGGAGTTCAAACGTTTCGCAGCTAGCAGCTCCATGCCGCGCATGGAGCGCACGCGCAATCTTCTCGAGAACATGCTGGAATATGCCGGGTATTACGCCGTTATCAAAGGCGTTGCGGCTGCCGGCAGCGGCGACATGAGTGTGGATCGCCGGCTCGAATCGATCCAAGACCTGGACAGCACGGTTACGGATCCATTGGTTATGTACATGTTCGCGGCGTGGAAGCACCATCGCATAAACCGCGACGGATTGCTGCGCATGCTCGCGGATCTTGAATCGTATCTGTTTCGCAGAATGGTCTGCTCGGTGTCCAGCAACGGATTGAACAAACTTGTCCCATCCCTGATAGCCAAACTTGAATCAGCCGAACATGATTTGGCCGAAACCTTCGCCGCGCTGCTGCTCACCGAAACCGCCAAAGCCACACGCATGCCCACAGACGAACAATTCAGGCAGGCGCTGCTCGGCGAGGATCTGTACCGCCCGGCTCCGCGCTGCAAACATCTACTCGCCGGATTGGAGAACCATAACCATCCCAAGGATTCGCGATCCTTCAGCGAATACACCATCGAACACATCATGCCGCAGAACGCCATGGCGCATGCCGAATGGCGCAATATGCTCGCCGACCCCGACCGATTCCCACTGCTGGTGAACAGTCTGGGCAATCTGACATTGACCGCATACAACTCGGAACTTTCCGACGGAACGTTCGAACAGAAGAAAAACCGCGCAATCGGCGGATACGATAGCGAATACCTATCCATTTCCGCGGAACTGCATGATGCCGCGCAATGGGATGAACAGAAGATCGCGCAGCGCGGAGCCAGACTTGCCGATCTCGCATTGCAGGTGTGGGCACGCCCCACAGCGGGGAATGAGGTTATGCAGACTCTGCGCAATCGGAACGTGAACCAGAGGGAACGCGAACAGAATGCCGTTGATTTCGCTGATCTATGCAAGTGGGGCATTCTTGCAGCTGGAGCCGCACTGGAAAGCCGGTATGCCGGCATAACCGCCACGGCAACCGTAACCGAAGACCACCGCATCCGCTTGTCCAATGGCGAGATATTCGACAGCCCATCCGGCGCATTCCGCCGCGCCAGAATGCTCGAAACTGGCGAGGATAAGCAGATCAATGGTTGGATAGTGTGGAAAGTTGCGGACGGCAGAACCTTAGACGAATTGCGGCAAGTCAGCGGCAATATCTCGCTGCGGCGCAGCTTCTGGAACGGCCTGTACGAATATGCCGCAACGCGACTCGACTTTGTCGACGTGTATGGCGATCCGTCCGGCCGCAAGACGAACAGCGACACGTGGACGAGTTTCGGCGTGGGCTCGGGTTTCTGCCACCCGGATGGGGCGTTGAATATTCGAGACGGCTATATTGCGGTCGATCTGTACTTCACCGACGCGTTCCAGTACACGAAACTTTACGCTATGAGGGATTCCGTTGAACGAATACTGTCTGATCTTGGCGCGGTGAGCTGGGACGAGCCGGACGCGGACAAGAAGAACCGCCACCTTTTGGTGCAGCATGATGTGGATTTCTCCGGCGACATGACGGACGCCTACCAATGGATGACAGACGGACTGCTCGCCATGCGCAGCGTATACGATCTGCTGGTCTGATTACTTGATCTGCAACGTGTTCAGCACTGTATAGAATGAGCATAACCGTTCGAAACGAGACCGCCATGAAATACGGAATGAGAAAACCCAGCTGGAAGAAGAGCCTGTCCGCGCGAACGAAGGGGCGTGCCACCCGTGCGGTCAAGCGGGCGCTGATCCCCGGCTACGGCAAGAAGGGCATGGGGTGGCTGCATCCCAAGCGCAAGCTGTACAACGCCATCTACAAGAAGACCACGTTCAGCCTGTTCGACCTGTTCAAGTAGTCGGTAATCGGGTAATCGCTAGAACAGATCATCATGTGACCCGGTCCGTGTGAGCACGAGTTGCAGCTCCTGCTTCTCCACACGGTAAATGACGAGCCAGTCACCCTCGATGTGGATTTCGCGGTATCCCCTCCAGCTTCCGGTCAGCTGATGGTCGCGGTATTTTGTGCTGAGCAACTGTTTGTCTTGGGCCATGAGCGTGTCGATGGCCTGTCTAAGCTTATCGGGATTGTAATGCTTTTTAAGCAGAGCCTTGAAATCCTTTTTGAATTGCGTTGTGCGAAAAACCGACTTAAGCATCCAACAGATCCTTCATCAACGCATCCGTGCTGGTGAAGGATTCTCCGTCATGGGTTTCCGCTTGGCGGCGTGCCTCAATGCTGGACGGATTGTCCCTGGTGATCTTGAAAGGCATGCCGTTTTCGCGGATTGATTGGCGCAGAAAGATGTTGATTGCCGTTGACAGATCCATGCCCATATCGGCATACAGTTCCTTTGCCTCTCGCTTGATTGTCGGATCGGTACGGAAACTAATCGTCGCAGTGTCGCTCATGGTTGCTCCTAATCATATGCAGGTAACAGCTACAAGCAATTGTAGTGCGAATGTCATGCTGTTATCTATACACTAGATCATGCCATACGGGAGCACATTCCGTATAGCGGAATCTTCTACGTTCGTAATATCGCATTTATACTTCGGGAAAGGGTGATCAACGTTTCGGAATCCATGCTGGCAAGCGTTGCGGTCATTCCTGCAACGTGAATTGGAAGGGACCGTCCGCCACGGAACCGACGCGCATGCGGGCGCCGAACCGACCTTCGCGCACGGGAACATCGCCCGACTGCAACGCTTCATTGAAACGAATCCATATCAGATTCGCATGCTCATCATCGGCATCATGAGATACCAGCTGCGGCCTGCCGACCGCGGGACGCCGCAGTATGGTGAGTGGCTGTGGAATCGACAGAATCTCGCCGTGCATCTCCTGAACAGACAGCGACAGTCTGCCCTGCGGACCATCGAAACAGCGTAACGTGAGCACACGATGCGCCATCCGTGCAAGCGTTCCCTCATCATCATCGGGCTCCACTTCGACGGTCAACACCAATCCGGGCCCGATCTGCACCATGTCGAATGTCGGATCCGGTGTGCCCAACTCGTTCAATACGATGGCGCTCGCTTCGGTCACGCGTTGCAGGGAAACTTTCATAACGACCAAGTGTACGGCAGCGGATCGGACGGCCATTGCACGGAAAAAACGGCTGGACGCCGGTAGATTGGGGTGTTATCTACC
>OAXJ01000573.1_pt1 | contig 36382 bp, 51 predicted proteins | sample 1517241 | NCBI WGS metagenome assembly OAXJ01 (sample SAMEA2580293, study PRJEB22360) | human gut metagenome | biome: human gut; feature: human-associated habitat; material: faeces | place: Denmark | collected 2008/2010 | reverse complement strand
TCCTGAATGTAAAACACATCACGATAGAGATGTAAATGCAGCTATAAATATTAGAGATGAAGGATTAAGAATATTAAACATAGCTTAATCTTAAATAATATATACAAGAACCATAGGAACTATGGGGATAGCTCGGAGATACTGTATTCGTTAGAATACTTGACCGAGAACCCCGCGACTTTAGTCGTGGGAGGTTCAGGAGGGAATAACAGCAATTGTAGGGCCTAATGGGAGTGGTAAGAGTAATATTACAGATGCCATTCGTTGGGTTTTAGGGGAACAAAATGTGCGCAATTTGCGTGGAAATAAGGCAGAAGATATTATTTTCACAGGTAGCTCCACAAGAAGACCTCTTGGTGCAGCGGAAGTTTCCGTTACTTTTGATAATAGTGATGGTAAATTACCTATAGATTTTCAGGAAGTAATGATTACAAGACGCATATTTCGTTCCGGTGAAAGTGAATTTTTAATCAATAAAACAAAATGTCGTTTAAAGGATATTTATAATTTATTTGCCGATACAGGATTGGGTAAAAATTCTATAAGTGTTATTAGTCAGAATAAAGTAGATGAAGTTTTAAATACAAAGCCAGAAGAGCGAAGATATTTTTTTGAAGAATGTGCGGGAATTACTAAATATCGTGAACGAAAACGCGAAGCTGTGCGTAAATTAGATAATACACAGGCAAATATTGTACGTTTAAATGATATTGTAAGTGAGATTGAAAAACAGTTAGAACCTTTAAAAGAACAAGCTGATAAAACTAGACGATATAATGTCATTGATAAAGAATATAAAGATTGTAGACTCACGCAAATTTTGTATAAATATGAAAATCTTTCAGCTGAAAATAATAAACTGGATTTAGAGATAAAAGGTTATGAACAAGAAAGAGCTTCATTAGAGGCTACAGTTTCTGTTTCTGAAAGTGAAAAAATCGCTAAGAAAAGTGAGATAAATAAATTAGAACAGAAAATAAAATTACTTGGTGAAAATAATCAAAAAATCCATGAAGAAATAGAACGCAGTCGCAATCAAGCCACTTTATTACAAGAACGTATACGACAGAGTTGTCAGTCTCAACAGCGTTTAGAGGAAAGACAAAATCAGACAAAAGAAGAATTAAAAATATCTTTAGCTGATGGAGAAGAACTGAAAAGGAAAGCTCAGATTGCTAATAATACTGCAGATAAATTAGAACTTGCCTTGCAAGAAGAAAATTCAAGTGTACAAAAAGTAGAAAATGATATTAAAGCGAAAGAAGAAGAAATCAAATTAAAGCAAGAGCAAGATAATGAAAAGCGCAAGCAGATAGAAGAACAAAATAAGGTATTACTATTGTTAAAGCGAGATATGTCTGATATCGATGTAAATATTGAAAATCAGCATAGTGCGCATAAAAATGCAATTAATGAAAAAATAGAAAAAAATACAGCTAAGGAATTATTACAAGTAGAGATTGATAATATCAATAAAAAAGTACAGGCTAAACAAGAAAGTATTAATTCTCAACAAAGTAATTTAGATGAACTTATAAAAGTTTGCAAAGAGGCTACAGAATTTATCAATGAAACTCGCCAAAATGTGCGTATGGCAGAGGAAAAAGTAAAATTTTTCCAGGAAATGCAAGCATCATATGAAGGTTTTGGCAAAGCTGTAAAAAGAGTTTTAAAAGCGGATAAGTCATGGCAAAAAGGTATTTGTGGTGCTGTAGCTGAATTGATAAAGGTAGAAGATCCTTTTATTACAGCTATTGAAGTAGCTCTTGGCTCTGCCATGCAAAATGTAGTTACTAAAGATACAGATACTGCAAAATCGGCAATTAATTATTTGAAAGAAAATAAATTTGGTCGTGTAACTTTTATGCCACTGACTACTGTTCAGCCACATAAAAATAAACGCACTGAAATTGAACCGGGTAAACATGGTTTTATCGCTTATGCAGATGAACTTGTAAATATTGATGAAGAATATAAAGTGATAACTCAATCTTTATTGGGTAGAATTTTAGTAGTTGATGATGTGGATAACGCTTTAAAGTTGGCTAAGTTATATGATTATCGTTTGCGTATCGTAACTTTAGAAGGTGAATTATTGCAACCTGGTGGCGCTATTGCTGGTGGTAGTAGCCAAAGCAAGGAAGCAGGTTATTTACACCGTAAAGGTGAGTTATTAGAATTAAAAGATTATCTAGCTAGTGAACGTAAAGTATTACGTGACGCGAAAAATAAATATGAAGATGATGAAGCAAAACGCGTGGCTTTAGCAGAAAATATCAACCGTTTGCAAAAAGATTGGCAAGAGTTATCTTTATTATTAGCACAGAAAAAAGTAGAATTTAAACAATTAGAAAATTGGTTTGTAAATCAAGAAGATATCTTAAAAGCTATAGATAATCGCATATCTGCTTTAATCGTGAAAAAAACGGCTATTGAGGCAGATATTGAAAAGCAAACAGCGAAAATTGCTCAAATGGAAGCTCAAGTTGATGAAAAACAAAATCTTTATGAAGATATTTACAATGAGATTGAAGTATTGAAACATGATTTAAAAATTCGTCAACAAAAGGTAATGCAAAAACAGATTAGCTGTACAGAAGCAAGACAAGAAGTCATTCGCTATAATGATAAATTGAATTTGCTGACAGGACAGGCAGAAAGATTTAAGGCTTTTTTAGCTGATAGTGATAAAGAAATGGCTGGATTACAAAAAGTCATTGATGATAGTTTAGCTGAATTAAAACAATTAGAAGAATCTGTAGCTAATTTAGAAAAGTTAAAAACTGATGGTAAAGAAGAATACGATACTTTATATAAAAGACAATTAGGTATGAGAAGTGAATTGTCTGATATGGACGAAGAACGTGCTAAAATTGCAAGTAAAGTAGGCGTTATCAAGGATAAAATTCATAAATGTGAAGTAAGTGTAGCTAAATTAGAAACTGAAATTAAGCAATGCTTACAAAGTATGCAAGAAGAATATGAATTGACTCCACAAGAAGCTTTAAATCATCGTTTAGAACTTGATGAAAATGAGCTGAAATCTAAATTAAAGAAATTAGACAAAGAATTAAAAGAAATTGGCCCTGTAAATCCAAATGCTATCAACGAATATGAAACATTAAATGAACGTTATAGCTTTATGAGTAAACAAATTGAGGACTTAGTCAAGGCTAAAGAAGATTTAACGAAAATCATTGAACAGATAGATAAAACAATGTCTACACAATTCGGTTTAGCTTTTGATAAAATAAAAGTATATTTTAATGATATTTTTAAACGTTTGTTTGGCGGTGGCAATGCAAAATTAATTTTAACAAATAAAGAAGATATCTTAAGTTCAGGTATTGAAATTGAAGTAGAACCACCAGATAAAAAACCACAGAGTCTAGCTGTATTATCAGGTGGGGAAAGAACGCTTACAGTTATAGCGTTACTGTTTGCATTTTTCACTTATAATCCTGCACCATTTAGTGTATTAGATGAAATTGATGCTCCATTAGATGAAGCAAATGTTAAACGTTTCGCGAAGTTTTTAAAAGATTATGCCAAACGCACTCAATTTATTTTAGTAACACATCGTAAGGGAACAATGGAGTCTGCTGATGTTATGTATGGTGTAACTATTGAAGATGCTGGTGTATCCAAGTTGATATCTGTTCGTTTAGAAGATTTTGAGGAAAGAGGTTAAAAGATGGGATTTTTTAGTAAATTAAAAGAAGGTCTTACAAAAACACGTAAATCTTTAACAGAGAAAATCGAAAAAGTAATTATTGGTTATGCTGATATTGATGATGATTTATTAGATGAATTAGAAGATGCTTTAATCCAAGCTGATGTAGGGGTAAAAACTTCTTTACAATTAATGGACGATGTTCGTGCTGGTATTAAGAAAAAACAGATTAACTCTCCTGAAGATTTAAAACCATTCTTGATTAAACGTATTACAGAAATGTTAAATGAAGGTTCTGATAAAACAAATATCGCTAAATCTGGGCCTACAGTAATTTTAGTAATCGGTGTAAATGGTGTAGGTAAAACTACAACTATTGGTAAATTGGGTAGATATTATAAAGAACAAGGCAAAAATGTCATGTTTGCAGCAGCAGATACTTTCCGTGCAGCGGCTATTGACCAATTAGAAATTTGGGGTCAAAGAGTAAATGTTCCTGTGATTAAACATGAAGAAGGTTCAGATCCAGCAGCAGTAGTATTTGATGCTGTGAAAGCTGCTATCGCAAGAAAAGTGGATATACTCATCATTGATACAGCAGGACGTTTGCATAATAAAGCTAATTTAATGACAGAATTAAATAAAATTCAAAGAGTTATTAAACGTGAAATAGCAGAAGCTCCACATGAAACATTATTAGTATTAGATGCTACAACAGGACAAAATGCAATTAGCCAAGCTGAATTATTCACAAAATCAGCTCCTATTTCTGGATTGGTATTGACTAAATTAGATGGCACTGCTAAAGGCGGTGTAGTAATTGGCTTAAAATCTGAACTTAGTATGCCAGTAAAATGGATTGGTGTCGGTGAAGGTATGGACGATTTACGACCATTTGTAGCTAATGACTTTGCAGCGGCTTTGTTTAATCAAAAAGTAGAAGAATAATATAATTAAATAATTGTCTATTTGATGATAATAAAAATAATAAAAAGAGGATAAGTATAAAACTTATCCTCTTTGTTTTTAGTAGATTGTTTTGTCTGTTTTTTGTGCAAAGTTATCAAAGGATTTTATAGTGATATCTCTACCAAACTGTTCTAAATCTAAAACGGAGATATCTTGGCATTTTCCTTCAATATAGTTGTAGATGAAATCATCTCTAAAACCAATTTTATCAGCATCTTTAGCTGTGTTTCCATAATAAACTTTTTTGATATTTGCCCAAATAGTAGCAGAAAGGCACATTGGACATGGATAGCAAGATGTATAGAGTTCACAACCTGTTAAATCATGAGTACCTAAATTTTGACAAGCATCACGAATAGCTTCAACTTCGGCATGACAAGTTGGATCATGTTTTATAAGTACACGATTATGACCGCGACCTACGATTTTGCCATCTTTTACAATAACTGCACCGAATGGGCCACCTTCATTAGTTGTTAAATTACTATCAGCTTCTTGAGTTGCAATAAGCATAAATTCTTCTTTAGTCATAAAAAATCTCCTATTCATAATAAAATATATAGGAAAAAATAATGTTTTTATTCTTTGCCTATATAAATATAAATTAAAAGCGGTAAATATGCAATAATCTTTTGGTTTTTAATAAATATTTTTATTTTTAAATAGATAGATATGATTTCTTATGATAAAATAACTAAGGATTTATTTATTTATTTATTTATTTATTTATTTATGAAAGCGAGGACAAAATGAAAAAGTTTTATGACGTAGAAGAAAAAGTGCCTTTGTTGCAAGGAATTCCACTTAGTTTACAACATTTGTTTGCTATGTTTGGTTCTACAGTATTAGTTCCTTTTTTACTTCATGTAAATCCAGCAACAGCTTTATTTATGAATGGTATAGGTACAATTTTGTATTTAATCATTTGTAAAGGGAAATTACCGGCTTATTTAGGTTCTAGTTTTGCATTTATTTCTCCAGTTTTAGCAGTACTTGCTACTAGTGGACTTAGTTATGGAGATGCTCAAGGTGGATTTATAGCATTTGGTTTATCTTTTATTATTTTATCTTTTGTTGTGGGTAAATTAGGTACAGCTTGGATTGATATTATTTTACCACCAGCTGCGATGGGTGCAGTAGTGGCAGTAATTGGTCTTGAACTTGCACCACTTGCTTTGGATATGTCTGGTTTTATCAGTGATACAATGCAATCTCAAGGCATTCCAAATGAGCTTGCAATGATTACTTCTGTATTTACATTAGCTGTGGCAATTTTGGCTTCTGTAATTGGTAGAGGATTTTTAAGTGTAATTCCTGTATTAATTGGTGTAATTGCAGGATATATCATGGCCTTTTGTTTAGGTATTGTAGATTGGTCTGGTGTAGAAGCTGCTAGTTGGGTACAAGTACCAACTTTCTATGAACCAACTTTTAATATTCACGCTATCATGATTATCATGCCTGCATTGTTTGTAGTTTTTGCTGAACATATTGGACATGTTGTTGTTACAAGTAGTATTGTAGATAGAGATTTAATTAAAAATCCAGGACTTAATCGTTCTTTATTTGCTGATGGTGTTTCTAATGTCTTATCTGGTTTTGTAGGTTCAACTCCTAATACTACTTATGGCGAAAATATGGGCGTTATGGCTATTACTCGTGTTTATAGTGTGTGGGTAATTGGTGGAGCTGCTGTTTTTGCTATTCTTTTCTCTTTTATTGGTAAGATTGCTGCGATTATTCATGCTATTCCAGTACCAGTAATGGGCGGTATTTCTGTATTATTATTTGGTGTTATCGCTTGTTCTGGTATACGTATGCTTATAGAGAAAAAAGTCGATTATACTAGTACGAAAAATATGATACTTACTGCCGTAACTATGATAAGTGGTCTTAGTGGAGCTGCTGTAAATATCGGTCCTGTACAATTAAAAGGTATGGGTCTTGCTGTTGTCTGTGGCATGATTCTAAGTATCACATTTTATATACTATCTAAAATAGGATTAGATAATAAAGAATAGAAATGTACGTATTATAAGGGTTTTAGGGATTTTTCTGAAAAAAAGTGCTTATTTTTTTGTAAGCACTTTTTTTATTTGTTGCCATTTTGTTGCCATTTTTTATTTATACATATATTCTTCAAATTTTTTTACTGCATTTAGTTTAGTTTTTTTAGTTATATGAAGATAAATTCTTTTAGTAATAATATCATTACTATGTCCTAATCTTTCTTGAATAACTTCTAGTGGAATACCTGCTTCAGCTAACAGACTAGCATGAGTATGCCGAAACATATGGGCATGAATATTTTTATTAAAATGACTAAAATACTTTTTACTTATTTTACTTATTAACATTTGAAATGTTAATGGAATAATGGGATATTCAAAATCTTTTCCTTTAAGATATTTTGTAAAAACAAAGTTTTCTGTTGTTCTTTTATCTTTTGTACCATATAGAATACGTAATAATAATTGTTCATGTTTCCATTTTTTTAATTCACTTACTAATATATCGTCTATAAATATAGTACGTATACTACTTTCATTTTTTGGAGTAGCTTGGCGTTCAAAGTCATTATAACTTGTAGCTACTAAACTAGAATCTATATATATTGTTTTATTTTTTAAATCTATATTTTCCCATATTAAAGCACAAGCTTCTCCTAATCTTATACCTGTATATGCAAAAACCATACACATTGGATAAAAATAATTACTATAATAACCTTTATATGTTTTTGCGAATTTTAAAAACTCTAATAATTCTTGTTTTGTTAAATATAAAGTATCAATATCTTTTTTTTGAATGACAAATTTAGGCATTATTATATTATTTGCAGGATTAATATTTATAATAGAATATCTTATTGCTGTTTTAAATAATGATTTCATTACAGAATGTAATCGTATAACAGTATTTTTTTGTTTATTTATTGCAAAATTATTTATAAACTGTTGATAATCATAAGTAGTGATATCTTTTAATTTTATTCCAGAGAAATATTTGCAACCTATAATAATAGTTCTTTTCAATGATATAATAGTAGCTTTTTTTAAATGTAGACTATATTCTTTTATCCATTCGTTAGCATATTCATCAAATGTTATATTACTTTCGACTATATTTTGTCCTAGTAACAATTTATTAAGTATAGGTTGTGCAGCAGCTCGTGCTTCTTTAGCTGTTTTAAATCCACTCTTAGAAACACGTTTTCTTTTTCCTGTAATAGGGTCGCGACCTGCTTCTAGTCTATATGTGTAGGTAGTGCCTTTTTTCCCTTGTCTTTTATAAACCAATATTTTACCTTGTGTTGCCATATCTAACAAATCCTTTCTATAGATACTTTTGTTTTGTTATTTTCTTTTGGCCATTAATTTTATATTTACAATAGATTTATAAAATAGATATTTATTCAATTTAGTGTAATATTTTAATTCGGTTTTCCGAACCTCATAAGTAATAAATAAAGGCTAGATTAATAGCCTTTATATTTATATAGTTTCAAAATAATCATCAATATATGAAAGATTATTCATATAGCTCACCTTGTATTAGTAAAAATCAATCAAATTTTAAAACTATACTCCATTCTTTTGGTGGTAAGAAATCTGGTTGTATTTTCTTTAAATCAGGTATCTCACCATAAATACAACTAGATAATATATTTAATAAACTATTTTGAGAAAAATAATGAAATGGCAAATATCCTAATTCAATATTAATAGTTTCAACTAAAATATTATAAATGGTTTTGTCGCTAATATTATATGTTTTGATAACTTTTTTTATATTATTTACAGGTATAGTAGATATAAAATTTGTTTTATATGGTTTTACATAGAAATTACTATTATTAGTTAAATTAGTTAAACCTGAAAGGTCAAAAATTATTAAACGTAAATTATTCCTCAAAATATGAGTATCATATTTTAATTTATCAGCACAAATACATTCTATTTTAAAATTATAGCGAAGTAAATTATAATCATGATTATGGGCGTAATCTATAGTTTTCTTTTGAGCAAACGCATATAATATTTCTATGGGTTGTAATCCTTTAATATTATTTTTTATTTGTAATTCATATTGTTTTAATTCGTTAAAAGAATATTTTGCTATATTATAATTTAATATATATAATTCATTATTTTTTAAGGTTATAGTACCTAACTTCGTTAATATATAATGTCATTCATTGATATATTTTAATAATTCTTGTTCGGAAAAATTGTTTAATATACGTTCTAATAATGTATTTTTATTTCCTGAGATGTTTAATGATTTTGTTTTAAGTATATTCTTTAGTACAGGAATGGTAAAATATTTAATTTCATCAACTATATTTGCTAATTGTAAATAATTCATAGATATTAATTTATCTAGTGTTTGTTTATAATTTTTTCCAAAATCATTAAGTTTAGAAATTGGAGCTTCTTTTGTAGTTGTTTTATTTTTAAAGTAATCTAAAACTAAAATTTCATTGAATTTTAAATTTGATATATTAGTAACTTTATTAGAAATAATTTTATTTGATTTGACTTTATTATTTTTTGCAACTTTAAAAACATCTGTATTTAAAGTTGCAATTTTAGTTTTTTGTGAGATATTAGAAGTTTCTTTAGAAATATTTTCTGACTCAAATTTTTGGGAATTTGGATTTTGTTTTACATTTCCTAATTGAATTATAAACAATATTAGAAGTATAAAACTTATTATCATAAATGTAATTAACATAATAAAAATCCTTTAGATTTTATTAATAAAGCACTAGATAATACTAGTGCTTTATTTTTATTCAGTAGTTTCTTCAACAAAACGTTTAGCAGATTCAATTAACTCATTTTCATAATTGAATATATCATTTATATTTGATATTGAGCATTTTTTACCACTACCAGTACCATCAGGTAAAATTAAATATTTTGTAGATGTTTCTACTCTCAATCGACAAATCCATTTATAGTTTTTGTTATCACAAAGAATACCAAAATAACTTGCAGTGTCACGATAAAAAATTCTATTAACATCTAAAGTTTTATGCAATATAGCTTTTACAATAGCAAATCCATCTAATTCTTCTTGGGTTGTTGTTATTTTTGCTTTTGTATCTTCTGTAGTGTCTATATTTACTTCAATAGCATCTGTATTTTCAACTACATTATTAGGAGTGATATCTACTTTAGTTGAATTATCACCATTAGCCTTATTTAAAGCAGCAGTAAGCCTATCACTCATTAAATCATTTACAAATTGATTGAATGATTTTTTTATAACAGGTTTAAATTTATCTAGTATAGTTTGTGTTTTTCTACCATCATATATTTCATTTAATACATAATTAATAAAGTTATCTTCTGGTTCATTTAATTGTCTTTTTAATAAGGATTTTATTTGATTAGTATATTTTAAATCTTCAGCAGCACTGAATACTGCATCTACGTCAAAACTAGCTTTATGAAATTTTTTTAATTCATTGATATCTTGTTCTTTCATTTGAGTAATATCAAATATAAAGAAAGGTTTTTCGTCCATTTTATTTGGTTCATCTAAATCTGTAAAAAATCGATATTCTACACCATTCGTTAAAATCCCAAATTTTGCTTTTGTTGTAGTAAAATAGCGAAATAATTGATTTCCATGTTTATCTAATGGTTCACCACACCATTTAGCTTCAACTAATATAGTAGGTTCACCATCTGTTAAGATAGCATAGTCAACCTTTTCACCTTTTTTTATACCCACATCGGCTGTATATTCAGGAACAAACTCCATAGGATTGAATACATCATATCCTAAAGCTTGGAATAAAGGCATAATTAAAGACATTTTGGTAGCTTCTTCGGTTTGTATCTGTTCTTTTATCTGTTCTACTCGTTTTGATAAAAGCTTAATTTGGTCAATAAAATCCATAATATCCTCTCCCTATGTAAATGTTAATTTATAAAAATAAAGTTTATAACTATGGGTATATATAATAATTATTTTTTATGTCCTAATTCTAGAAATTGGATAATGTATCGTTTATCAACATCACTAGAATAGGACATTAGTTCAGCACTAAATGTATTGGCTTCGTTTTCTTTACGTGTGTTTTGGAAAAATGTTCTACCAGCAATATTATAACTGGAGTAACCTTTATGGCATAAAAAATGTCCTAGCTCATGACATAAAACAGCTTTTTTCTGCCATTCGTTTAAGTTTTCATCAATAAAAATATATTTGCGTCTTAAAATGCGTCGCCACATTCCATTTATTTTATATGGCATATCACAAAATACTATTTCAAATTTTAGCTCTCTAGCAATATAGTATGGGTCTGATGTGCCATATTTTTTTACTAGATTTTTGGCACGCAATTTTAGATTTAACATAAAAATCACTTCTTACGTTTATTTTTTTCTTTTGCGTCCCAAAAGGCAGCTTCGATTATACGTTTTAGTTTTTCCTTATCTTCTGGTGTTACTAATACACCATTTAGAGTATATTCTTCTTTTTCTAATAATTTAATTAAATCTTTTGGTTTATTTTTTTCTTTATTAGTAATTGTTTCAGGGGAAGGAATTTTATTTTGCATATCATTTTCAAAGAAAAATCCTCCACTAACATTGAAAAATGAAGATAGTTTATCAATACTCTTTTTTCGTGGATTTGTTATAGAACGTTCCCAAGCATCAATAGCTTGTTGTGTTACACCTAAGCTGTCAGCTAATTCTTTTTGAGATAATTTTCTTTGTTCTCGTAATTGTTTTATTTTTTTTCCTATAGACATACAATTCCTCCTTATTATAAATTATACAATTTTTATTTGTATTTTTAAATATACAAAAATAAATTGTTAAAAAACGATTGACAACAAATTTAATTTGTTTTATAATGAACACATAATAACAAAATAAAATTGTTGAAAGGAGTGAAATAATGAGAAAATATCTAATTAAATATAGAGGAAAACGTACTCAAAAAGAAATGGCTAAAAAATATAATGTTACTCAACAAACTTGGTGTAATTGGGAACAAGGTAAAAGTTGTCCTAGAATTCCTATTATGAAAAAGATTGAAAAAGATAGTGGATATTCTATAAAATCTCTATTTTTTTAGCTATTATAACAATTTAAATTTGTTAGGTTCTAGCGTGTAGCACTGACCCAGCAATAAAAAATCTAATGGCAAAAATTACTTTCCCCTAAAAAGTAAATAATATTGTTGGGTGCGTGGTACACGCTAGAAAAAAGGTTATCCCAAAATATCACTTTCTCTTTCAATGCCTTCAAGAAATTGAGAAAGTGTAAGTCCAAAAACATTAGCTATTTTGGCTAGTGTAGAGATTTTAGGATTTTTACTTTCTCCTTGAACAATACTATTTAAAGTAGATTGGGTGATACAGGCACTAAGAGCAAGTTTGTTAATGGAAATATTATTGTCTTGGCATAAAGCTTTTATTTTTGAAGCGACCCATTCATTTGATGTCATGATAATTTATTCCTTTCAACGTATTTACGTTATAAGCATAACATTATTTTTTAAAAATAATTAACGTAAAATCGTTGACAAATAAACGATAAATCGTTATAATATACTTAACGATAAAACGTTAAAGAGGTGATAAATATTGAAATTTGCAAAGCATTTAAGACGATTGAGAATACAGAAAAAAATAAGTCAAAAAGAATTGTCCAAATATATAGGAGTACCACAAACAACATTAAGTGATTTAGAAAATGATAAATATGAGCCATCATTATCTGTTGCAAAAAAAATTGCAAAGTATTTTGGTAAAAAAATTGATGAATTAACTTAATTTGTAATACACGCTAGAAAAAAGAAAGGAAAAATAAATATGTTAAGTAAAAATTTTAAGAGTAATAAATATTATGAAGTAACTCGTTACTGGTTAAAGTATGGAAATGAAGAAGATGCTTTGGAAAATACTATAACTGTATGGGACTCCTTAGAAAAAGCAAAAGCCTATATTGAAAGATATAATAAAGGACTTAAATTTGAGTCAGCAACAGTTGAAGAAATTATAGTAAATAAAGTAATTACTATGGAAGATTATAAGAAAAATAATTATGAAGTTGTTTCTTATCAAGAAGTTTATAGTGAAGATTATGATGGAAACTATGATGAAACACCTGGAAAAATTTATTACTTAAATGGTGAAAAAATAAGTGATATAAAAAAAGAAATTATCAAAGAAGAAGTTTATAAAATTTTTCAAGTAAATGAAGGTACTGCATGGTGCATAGAAGCAAATACATTAGCAGAAGCTAAAGAGATTGCTAAGAAATATAAAGGTCATATTGTTATAAAAAAAGGGCTTAAGATTGTGGCTGAATTTAATAATATTGATGATGTTAAAACTATGAACAATTGGCGAACAAGTGATTTAGAATTTAAAGACTTTGCTAAAGTTGGAGATATAGTTGATGAAGATATAGTAAATTGGTTTGCTGAATGTGTACCACCTATAACGTATAATTCAGATTTAATACAGTGTGGGGAAGCTTATGGTCATAGAGATAATCCACGAACAGGTAGATTTGAAGGAACATATATAACATTTGCTAAAGCAGATGATAAATGGATTTATAAAGGACATTGCTTCTGTGGAGAGCAAAAAAATATTGCTTAGTTAATTTTATTATAAGTAAAAAGAAGGTGTAAACAGTGCAATATTCTTTCCATGAATTTATTAAACAATGTAGAATTAATGCAAATTTTTCAGTAGATAAAGCAGCTTTTGAATTAAATATATGTAGACGAACTTTGAATTATTATGAAAATGGTACAGTAGCTGTTCCTGATGATGTTGCTTATTCTATGGCAATTTTATATAAAACACCTGTAATTAAGTATTTATGGTTAAAAAATAGTAAATGTGGAAATGAATTACCAAATATATGGGGCAATAATCTTTCCGAAAAAATATTGAGTTTAGCTGTGAATTTAAAAATTTCAAATGATTGTTTACATGAATTAATGACAATCGGTCTTGATGGTGAAATTAGTACAGAAGAAAAACCGAAGTATAACAAAATAATAAATAAACTTCGGCTTTTATCAAAAGATATTTTATTATTAAGATTTTTACCAAACAAAAAAGCTGAACCATTAAATAAACAGTCCAGCTAACAGATAAAACTTTGTAATTAAATTATAACAAATATATTGGTGCGTAGCAAGCCATAGCAGAGTTATCAACATAACAAAAATAATCTAAAGAGCAAATCTTATAACGACAATCTTCTTAACAAATTTTAATCGGCAGGGAGGTTTGCAAGTGGTTCTGCTATGGTGCTTGGTACGCACCAATGAAAGAGAGGTGAAAAAATGTTTGATAATTCTTTTTTAAATGAGGCTAAGCGATTGATAGATGAAAACAAAGCATTAAAAGAAGAAAATGCATTACTAAGACAACAATTAAGCGGTAAAAATAATTATAGCAAGTATTGTTCACCTGCTGGCATATCTACTGCGAAACAAGTTGAAGAATTTACAGGTTTAAAACCTAGTATGGTTAGAGAACTTGGATATCGTGGTGTATTTGAAGAAATAAGAGAAGGTAAAATGGTGCGATATAAATTTAATAGTGTATTAGCATTTGTTCAAGGAAAACCAAAATTAAAGGTGATTTAGTATGAAATGTTGGCGGTGCGGTAAAAAATTGAATAAAGGGCAGGTGCATATATTGCATTTAATATGCGGTCTTGCTGTTCCAGTATGTGCTGATGACCGTCAATGTTATGCATTTATTCAAAGAATAAAAAGGAGAAGAAAAAAATGAGAATACGTACTGTAAAAAATAATCGAGGTAAGAAAACAAGTTTATTTCCATGTAAAGCCAAAGATGTTATTAAAAACTTATTAGAAATAAATAATTTATTACTAAAAGAAGGTTATAGCAAAGATTGGCATTATAAAGCTAATGGAGAAGTATTTCCATTTTAAGAGGTGTATACAATGGATAGATTAACAATAAAAGAAGCAATTTCGTTTTGTAAACAAGGTGAAGAGGTTATATTACGTAATGATGATTATGAGGACTTAATTTTAGTAGATTATGAAGATGGGTATTTAAAAGATATTGCAGGTGATTATATAAATCCTTATAAAGATTTATTAAAAGGTGATTATTTTATAAAAAAAGTTGCTTGAAAGACAACAGGTCAAACAAGCAACCACATAAAAAAATATTTGCAATTTAAGTATAACAGAGGAAAGAAAAATGGTCAAAAAAATTGTATTTCCTAAAATTAATAATTTTACTTCTGAAGAAGTTAAACAAAAATTTTTAGAAATTCTAAAAAGTATTAAGTTAAATATCAAATATGTAAAATTAGTAAATATTAGAGAATCATTAACAGGTTTAAGATTTTATATAAAAACTAAAAACTTTTTTGCTATTGGTGAGTATGATTGTATTGCTAATATCACAATGGCTAGTAGACAAAGAATAAATACGAAAAACTATATAAGCTTCTTATATAAAAGAAATGATTTAGTAAATAAATTGTCATATTTTGTAAAGGTGGAATAAAAATGATTAAAAAAGCAAGTGAAATTATAAATACTGATAAGAAAATTAGATTGTTAATTGCAGGATATCCAGGTATAGGGAAAACGACTCTTGCTTTGTCTGCACCTAAACCATTATTGATTGATGTTGATAGAGGAACTGACAGGGTAGAAGCAAGATACAGAACAGATTTTATTCAACCTGATACTTATGAAGAATTGTTGGAGGACTTGGTACCACTTAATTTAATTGATTATGAAACTCTTGTAATAGATACAGGCGGACAACTTATTAAATTGATGTCGGCATATGTAATAAAACAAAACGCTAAAAATGGTCAAAGAGATGGTTCGCTTAGTTTAAAAGGATATGGAGCTGTTGGTAGAGAGTTTGCAAGATTTATAGATTATTGTTATTACCAATTAAATAAACATGTAGTAATAGTATTTCATGCTAAAGAAGAAAAAGATGGAGATAATACTCGTCTTAGAATTTTAGTAGAAGGACAAACAAAGGATAATGTATGGCAACCAATGGATTTAGGTGGGTTCATGGAAATGCAAAATAATGTTAGAACGATAGGTTTTACTAATTGTGAACGTTATTATGCTAAAGGAACACATGGTATACATGGTGTGCTTACAATACCAGAATTAAATGGAAATCAAAATGGATTTTTAACAAATCTTTTTCATCAGATAAATGAAAATATAAAAGCTGAAGCTAAAGATGCTGAAAAAGAGAAAAAAGCATATCAAAAAATAATTAATACAATAAAAGAAGCAACAGAAGCAATAACAACACCAAGTGAAGCAATGGAAGTTTTAGACTTAATAAATAATCAAAAACATATATTGACTAGTGAAAAGGAATGTAAATCTATATTGTTCGATAAAACAAAAGAATTAGGCTTTAAATGGAACAAATTGAAGGGAGAATTTGTTAATGAAGTATCTGATGACACAAAGTCTGCTTAATTCCTATTTGTATCAATTTAATTGCATTGATGATTATACAGAGGAAGCTCACCAAAGCTTCCTCAATACACTTAATAAAATATACAGTCCACCAAATGAAGCAATACAGCGTGGAATAGATTTTGAAAGATTAGTGTATGAGTATACTGACCCTAAAAATATTACTGATATATCTACAGATGAAATAACTGCTGCTATAAATATTGCAGACTATATACAAGGTGGAAGATTTCAGTATGTAGCTAGTAAAACAATAAATGTTAATGGATTGGATTTAGTTTTATATGGAAGATTAGATGCTTTAAAAGCTGGTGTTATATATGATATCAAATATACATCAAAATATAATGTGGGCAAGTTTATAGATAGTCCACAGCATCCAATGTATTTAGAGCTTATTCCTGAAGCAAAAGAATTTATTTATTTAGTAAGTAATGGAAAATACGTTTGGACTGAAAAATATACAAGAGAGGAAACACCTTCAATTTATCCTATAATACAAAACTTTTTTGAGTATCTTAATAATATGAATTTAATGCAAGTTTATAAGAATAAATGGAAAAGTAGGTATTAATTATGGAGATAATACATGGGAAAATCATAGATATTACACCAGAGGGACTATTAATAAAAGCACCTTATACCAATATAGATAGGGCTTGCTTTCGTAAATATAGTATGGTTGATATTGGGCTTAATGATGGTAGATATATCAGTAATGAGCAAAGAAAAAAAGCTTATGCATTAATGAAAGAAATTGCTGAATGGAGTGGATATCTTCCTGAATATGTAAAAAGATTGATGAAAACTGAATTTGTAGTAAAACGAATGCAATCCTTAAGTAAGGAAATATTTTCTTTATCAAGTTGCGATATGACTACTGCAAAGGAATTTATTACTTACTTAATAGATTTCATTATAGAATACGATATCCCTACTAAACAGCCATTAAGTGAATTATGTGAGGATATTAATAAATATATCTATATGTGTTTACTTCATAAAAAGTGCTGTATATGTGGCATTAAAGCGGAATTACATCATGTAACAGCTATTGGTATGGGTAGGGATAGAACAGAGGTATTTCAAATTGGTATTCCTGTATTGCCGTTATGTAGAAAACACCATACAGAATGGCATACATTAGGTAGTGATACTTTTAATGCTAAATATCATGTAGAGTCCGTTAAATTAACTAAAGAAATTGCTAAAAAATATAATTTAACTAAAAAAAATATGGAGGTAAGAAAAAAATGAGTAATGTAACTATTAATAAGATTAAATATCAGGAAAGTTCAGGTAAATTAACTATTGAATATATGAGGACAAATGAAAATAAAAAGCCATCATATCATACATCTATATTTAATGATGAACCTGCACCAGAATTTTTTACAGCATTAAAAAATTTAACTAAACCAACATTAAATATTTTAGGATTAGGAGCATTACTTATAAAACGTATAAAACCTTATGCAGTAAGTTTCAAGTATGCAGAAGATAAAACAATGTCAGCAGTTATTTCTAGCATGTTTTATGTGCCTTCTGCTGATAGAGAGATAGTAGTAAATACACCTCTTATGAAATGTCCTTCTGATGAGGTAGAAGCAAGTCAAGCTGGGTTCTTTAATCAAGAAGCGGTTGACGCTCTTTGGGCATTTGAACAAGAAGCACGCAAGTATTTAGATGGTAAGAGAAATCAAATTTCCTTATTTGGAGAAGATACTGAAGCTGAAACAATAACTGATGATGTATCTGTAGTTGATGTACCAAAACAAAATAATGTTGTACAAATGCCAACAGTGGCACAATAAATAGGAAAAGGTGCTTGCCATAAAGACAAGCACCTATCCACGAGGTAAAAAATATGGAATTAAAACCTTTATCTTTAATAATTTCTTTTCGTTCTAATTATGCAAAGAAATTAAATAATGATACGCAGGTTTTATATTGGGTATTATGGGATAAGTGGAATTATCTTAGGCGACCTAAAGAATTTAATATAGATAATAATACGTTGATGATAGAAGCTAAATTAAAAAATTATAGTCAGTTAAATGATAGCCGAAAAAAACTTATTGAAGCAGGATTAATAAAATATGTTCCTAGTAAAACAAGAGGTAAAAGTTCAACATATGCTCTAATAAAAAATTATGTTGAAAATGCAACACCAAACCTAAATCAAAACCTAATCCAAAACCCAAAACCAAACCCAAATACAAACCTAAAACAAAACCTAAATGAAACCCAAGAACTCAATAATAATGCGAACTCTTACGACCTCATAACAGAAAATACAAACCTAAAATCAAACCTAACTCAAAACCTAAATACAAACCCAATACCAAACCTAAAACAAAACCCTAATAAGAGTAATAGAGATATAGAGAATAATATATATATATATAATAACGCGCGTGATGATAACATTTCTCCAGCAGAAAGTCAAGTACTTATTTTCTATCAAAATCGAATCTGCTCTAATCTAGGAGGAACACCAGGAGCTAATGAAATAGCCTGTCTTAGAGAGTATGCACAAGTTTATGGAGCAGAACAAACTATACAAGCTTTAAAAATGGCATTGCAAAGTTCTAGAAAATTGCAAGGAATATACTTTGTTAAGTATGTAGGTGGAATATTAAGAGGTTGGGCAAATTTGAAAATAGCAGGTGGTGAATCTAATGGACAATTACAATCTAGCAACCTATCAAGAACTGCAACGCAGGCTCAAAGAAAGACAGGAACAGATATCAATTGGGCAGAGCTTGATTGATGGAAAATTGGTATGTAAAAAACTAGGAATAAAATATATACCATGTGAGTTTTCTAAAAATGAAATGGCATTAGTTGATGCTATGTATAGACAAGAAAAATGTAAGATTTGTAATAAGCATGGTATTGATTGCAAAAATTGTTTTTATGTAAAAGTAGATGAACAAGCTGGTAAATATTTTATAAGCTACAGTAATTGTGAACGCTGGAAAAATTATAAACAGCAAGAAAAAATAAATAGGCTTATGGAGCAAAGCAATGTGGGGAAACTTTTTGAAGGTAAGACCTTTAATAATTTTAAAATATTGCCAGCAACAGAGAATGCTTATAATGATTGTTTAGATTTCTGTACGAATTATATTCCTAAATGTAGGGGATTGAGGTTACACGGTAGATATGGGTGTGGTAAAACACATCTTGCAGCAGCTATATTAAATAATTTATTAAAACAAAATATACCAAGCATGATGATTGTTACAGCAAATTTATTTGATTGTATAAAACAAGGCTTTAATGACAAAGAAAAAGCTTTAATAGCAACGGAATTAGTAAATAAAGCTAAACAAGTTGATGTATTAATTCTTGATGATTTTGGAGCAGAAAAAGATAGAGATAGCAACGGAAATTTAAAAATGGTGGGTAGTTGGGAACGTGAAAATTTATTTTTGTTAATAAACACTAGATATGAAAATAATCTTACAACGATAATAACAACTAATTACAATATGCAAGAACTATTTGAATTATTTGGAGAACGAATAATGAGTAGAATTGCAGAAATGACAATATCTGTTGGAATGAAAGGTGCAGAAAATTATCGTATAAGATTAGCACAGGTGGTATAACTATGAAAAAGATATGCATTTGTGGTAAGGAGTTTGAGGGTAAAGCAAAATATTGTTCACAAAAATGTAGGGTAAAGGAATATTATCAAACACATAAAGAATTATGGCATTTTTATAATAATAAAAATAGAATAACGAAAAAAGAACAGAAAAAAATAGAAGCAGAGCAAAAAAGGATAGAAGCGGAAAATAAAGCTAAGAGGGAAAAACGTAGAAATGACATTAATCGTTTAATGGCAGAAACAGGATTAAAAAATAAATATGGTTTAGTAGCAAGTTTTTATGATAACAACGATTTAGAAGGATTATATAAATATGTTGATTATCTTAAATCTATAGGTGAGATTAAAGAAGAAACCCCAGAACCTAGAATAGTTAAATCGCATGGTGGAAAAATTACAGGCGGATTTGACTATTTCATAATATCAACAAATTAGGAGCAAATTTCTATGGAAGATTTAGAGTCAATAAAAGATAAGCTTGAATATATAGACATTGCAATGAAGTTATTATTGCAATATGGAAAAAATAATCCAGATGTAGTTGATTTTCTTAGTAAAAATACAATGATTGCTAGAGATAAAGAAAATGGTTTTTGTGTAGTAATTAGTTTTAAAAAGATGAGGAATAATAATGAGTGAATTTATAAGTGGAAATGCTGGGATAATAAAAAAAGAGGATATTGTTTTTTTAGAAATATTAGAGCCTAATCCATTCTTTTTAAAAGATGAGTATAAGATATATGCTACTACTTATACTTTAGATAAAGGTGAACGTAAAGTATTGTTGGAAAGCAGAAAAAAGTATAAGGAAATAGAAAAGGAATTTAATAGGATAAAAAAAGAAGTTGAAAATACTGTAAAGAAAAAAATTTGTTGGAAACCAAAAGAACAGGAAACATATTATTATGTTGGTATTTCAGGTGATGTTATAGAAGATAAATGGGATGAAACAACAACTGATTATGCTTTTTTTATAACAGGTAATTGTTTTAAAACTAAGGAAAAAGCAACAAAACATATAACAGAAATATTAAATATTTATGGAGTTAAAAATAATGCAAAATAGACCAAAATATAATGCAAAAAAAACAATAATAGGCAATTTAAAATTTGATAGTAAGAAAGAAGCAGAATACTATTTAAAATTAAAAGCTAAACGTATTAATGGAGAAATAAATTGGATAAAGTTACAGCCGGAATTTTTGATTTTAAGAGGATTTACATTAGAAAATGGGGAGCGTACAAAAGGTATACGTTATGTAGCTGATTTTGAAGTTGAGTATGCTGATGGACATAGAGAAATAATTGATGTTAAAGGTGTAAAAACAGAAGCGTACAAAATAAAAAAGAAAATGCTCCTGGATATGTATCCTAATATTAATTTTATAGAGGTATAAATGATGAGGGAAATATTATTTAGAGGTAAAGATATAAATACAAATAAATGGTGTTATGGTGGATATGTTAGGAAAGTTTTATTTAAAAATACAAAAGATGAAAAAATAAGACATTATATATTTGATGGAGAAAATGCCGGACCAATAGTAATGCATGAAGTTAATCCAGAAACAGTAGGGCAAGCAATATGGCTTAAAGATGTAAACGGAAATGAGGTTTTTGAAGGAGATATTGTGGAAGAAGTTGAACCCGAATGGGGCGAACCTTCTCGTGCTGTTGCTGTTTTTGAAGATAATCAATTTGTATTTGGTTATAATACCGGAGCAATATTATCAGTTGAATTTTTTTATAATGAAATAAAAATAATTGGGAACATATTTGATAATGAAGATTTATTTGAAAAAATATATGAACAACATAAATTTAAATATTATCAAGAAATGAAGGAATTACACGGTGATTTAGAAAGTTTATAAGTGTAAAAAAATATAGAGAGTGTGAACAACTATGCAATGTGAACAACGATACTATGAGGCAGACACAGGGTATATGTGTTGGATTAATAAGAAACCATGTAATAAAAATAACTGTACATTAAAACATAGATTTGCAAAAGAATTTTCTAAAAAGGTAGTAAAGGAGCTTAAAAATGAAAATATTAAAGGTTTATATTAATAAAAATATTGGTCAAACCACAGTATTAGAAGTTGAGGTAGATGATGATATTACCGAAGATGAAGCAGATGAAATAGCCAAAGATGAATTTTTTAATGAGTGTAGCTATGAATGGGAATTACTAGATGGACAAAAAGGAGAAAATAATGGAAAAACGCAATCATGAGCATTATCTAGATATTACACCTCATGAAGCATTATCAAAGAAGGTTAAAAGTAGACATAATTTTTTCTATGCTTTTTGTCGTAGAGCTTTTAGACGAGCTAATGTAGAACTGATGAAACGTTTGCATATAAAAATATTAAGAATTGATTTCTGGGATATGGAAACAGATAATAAAAAAGTAATGAAGGTAGGAAAATATGAATAATAATGGACCTAAGTTGGTAAGAATACCATTAAAGACAGAACAAGAATTTTATAAAAGAAATATTCCTATAATCAAAATTACAAGTATTATATTGTGTTTGATAGCAACTACAATATTTTTAATAGGATAAATCCACTAATTAGGATAGCTAAAATAAAGCTATCCTTTTAGTGTTTATATAGATGGAGGTATTGATTGATGAGAAAGATAAGCAGAATAAAAGTTAATAAGGCTAAAGAATATCTACAACAAGCTTATACAGCCAATGAAAAAATTATTCAATGTAATTATATTTTAGAACAATTACAAGCCTCACCAAGCAAGATGACAACTTCTTATAAAGAAAATATCGGTCATAGTGGTATAAATAATGATGTTAGTGGATATGTAGCAAAACTAATAGAACAAGAAGAAAAAATTGAAGTAATGAAACAAGAGTATCAAAGCAAACAGTTTGAGATAAGTAATTTTATATTGAGCTTGAGTTTTAAACCAGAAGATGAAATTCTTAGACGTTTGCTCATATTAAGATATTTGAACTTTAAGTCTTTTGATGAAATATATAGTATGCTTAACTACTCATATAATTATATAGTTCAAACTATGCATCCTAGAGCTTTGGAAGTTGTAGAAAGAGCATTAAGTAAAAAGAGTGTGGTCGATAATGGTTAATCGTGGTCGATCGTGGTTAATAATGGTTGATAATGGTTTTAGATTTATGGTATATTATAATTGCAAACAAAAAAGATAAACCGTTGGTAAAAAATACCAGCGGTTTTATATTTTATAAGTTTATTTTGTATAAATATTGGTATATACCCATATATTTTAATAATAATATGTATTTTTATAATTTATATTAGAATAATAACCTTCATGTTGCAAAATCTATGTAATATGCTATACTAAATATAGGCAAAACATAGTGAAATAGTTCATATGAACAGCAAAACCCCATGAAGGTGCGAACTTCATGGGGTTTCTTGCGTTATATAGCTAACGCTGAAGCTAGGCTAGTTGCCACATAAAACCGAAAGAAGCTTATCTAACCCTTTGCAAATATAGTAGGCAACTATACTTGCCATGACAGCTTCTAAAAACATAGTGAAACGAAACATATGAACACCTCCTAACTGCTACCAGTATAGGAAGGGCAACGAGAAATATTATAACATATAAACATATTTAAAGCACCTATTTAGGTGCTTTTTTTATGCCTAAAAATAAGAAAGGAAGTATAGTTATGGACATTAAGATTATTTATAAACCAACAGATAAAATAGTCCCATATGAAAATAATCCTAGGCTAAATGATGAGGCTGTTGAACCAGTAGCAAACAGTATTAAACAATTTGGATTTAAAGTTCCAATAATAATAGATAGTAGTAATGTAATTGTTGCTGGTCATACGAGATTAAAAGCTGCTAAACAATTGGGCATGGATAAAGTACCGTGTATTATAGCTTCAGATTTAACGGAAGAACAAATAAAAGCCTTTAGATTAGCAGATAATAAAGTAAGTGAATTTTCTAGTTGGGATTATGAGAAATTAGAAGAAGAATTAGCTAATATTGCTAGTATCAATATGAGTGTTTTTGATTTTGATATGTCAGAATTAAATGATATTGTTGAGGATTTAGATGAAGATATAGTATGTGATTCAGAAGTAGAAAAAGTTTCATTAAGTGAAAAATTTTTATTTACACCAACATCTGTATTAAATACAAGATGTGCACAATGGCAAGAAAGAAAAAGAGCATGGTTTAAGTATGGAATTAAATCTGATTTATCAAGAGAAAATATTAAAACTACAGGTAGTGCAGCAGGTTCAGTACCTAGATTTTATGAATATAAAGAGAAATGTGAGAAGGAAATAGGTCGTAAATTATCAGTTGCAGAGTTTACAGATGATTATTTGCATAAGTACATGAAAGAAGATAGTTTATTGAAAGTTACTAATACTGGTGGAATGTTGAGTGTATTTGACCCTGTCTTATGTGAGTTAATGTATTATTGGTTTAGTTTTGATAAAGCAAAGATTTTAGACCCATTTGCAGGTGGTAGTGTAAGAGGTATTATTGCTTCAAAATTGAACAGGCAATATACAGGAGTTGATTTACGAAAAGAACAGATAGAAGCTAATATAAATCAAGGTGATGAATTATTATCCAAAGATGATATAAAACCTAAATGGATATGTGGAAATAGTTTAAATATAGCTAAACTTGCAAAAGGCGAATATGATTTTATATTTAGTTGCCCGCCTTATTATGACTTAGAAATATATAGCGATGATAAAGAAGATTTAAGTAATCAAACTTATGAAGATTTTTTATCTATGTATAGAAAAATAATATTTGATAGTGTGAGTATGCTCAAAGATAATCGTTTTGCTTGTTTTGTTGTTGGAGATATTAGAAACAGAAAAACTGGCATGTATAGAAACTTTGTATCAGAAACGATAGCTGCATTTAATAATGCAGGAATGGAATTATATAATGAAATAATTTTATTAACAACACTAGGTTCTCTACCAATTAGAATGGGGAGAGGTTTTTCGATAAGTAGAAAAGTTGGAAAAACACATCAAAACGTACTGGTTTTTTATAAAGGTGACCAGAAGAAAATAAGAGATTTATATGGTGATATAGATATTCTAGAAATATCCAATGAAGAGCTGGACATTTAATATTACTTACCTTAACATATCAAGCACAAGGAGATGATGATATGTTAGAAATAATAAAACAAAGAGCATTTGAAGCTAAATGTGCATACAAAAAAGGTTTGATTACAAGAGCAGAAGCAAAAACAGATATTGAACCATATATAAAATTATTTAATAATAAGAGCATAGAAATAGCTAAAAAATACAATATTAAACCAAAAAAAATAACATTTGCAGGTTTTATTAGATAGGTAGGTTTAGAAACCTACTTTTTTTATTTGGAGGGAGAGTGATGGGAAATGAAAATTTAAGACCATGGGAAAGACAAGATGGTGAAACTGAAAAGGCTTTTTCTGCATTTAAAGCCTATTTAGAAATGGAAGATAGAAATGTAACTTCGCTTGCTAAAAGGTTGTCAAAAAGTAGACAATTACTTGTCAATTGGAAGCAAAAATATAATTGGCAAGAACGTTGTATAGCATGGGATAAATCGTTGCAGGAGATAGAATATAAAACCGCTGTAAAAGAACGTAAGAAGATGGCTAAACGTCATATTGCGATAGCAATGTCTATGCAAGCAAAGGCAGTAGAAGCATTAAAGAAAATAGATGTATCTAAACTAAATGCAAGTGAAATTATTCGTCTATTTGATACTGCGGTTAAAATAGAACGTTTAAGCCGTGGAGAAGCTACATTTATAAATTCAAATCAAGATAATAAGGTTGATGAAGAAACTAATCCTATAAATACCATTCAAATATATATACCAGATAATGGCAGGGACTAAAAATGATTATAAAACCACAAAAAGGGAAACAAGAACAATTTTTATCTAGCAAAGCAGATATAGTTTTTTATGGTGGAGCTGCTGGTGGTGGTAAAACTTATGCTGCACTAATAGAGCCATTAAGGCACATAAATAATAAGAATTTTTCTTGTATCATATTTAGACGAACATCTCCTCAAATTACCACTCCTGGTGGTCTATGGGATACAGCTCTTGAGATGTATACAGCATTAGGAGCAAAAGATATACGAAGTCCTAATAGATATTTTAGATTTCCTAGCGGTGCTAAAATTGTAATGAACCATCTTCAGTACGACAAAACTGTTTATGATTATCAAGGGGCACAAATTCCTTTGATTGAATTTGAAGAACTTACACATTTTAGCTGGAAACAATTTACTTATATGCTTACTCGTAATCGTTCAGCTATTGCGGGCATAAAACCGTATATAAGGGCAACGTGCAACCCTGACCCGGATAGCTGGGTGGCGGATTTTATAAAGTGGTATATTGACCAAGACACGGGCTATGCAATTCAAGAGCGTGGCGGTATAATCCGCTGGTTTATCATCATGAATGATGAGCCGATTTGGGCGGATAATCCCGATGAACTTTTTGATAAATACGGCATTGAGCCGAAATCTTTTACTTTCATTCCGTCAAGCGTCTATGACAACAAAATACTGCTTGAGAACAACCGCGAATATCTGGCCAACTTAAAAGCGCAGGACGAAGTTACAAAAGAGCAGCTGTTAAATGGCAACTGGAAGATAAGACCGGCAGGCGGCTTATACTTTAAAGCAAATCAAGCGCCGATTGTCAGCGTCTTACCGGATAAGATAATCGGTATATGCAGGGCGTGGGATTTGGCAGCTACTGAACAGACACCGCAGAACAAAAACCCCGATAAAACGGCAGGCGTATTAATGGCACGTTTAAAAAGCGGGCAGTTTATCGTTCTTGATGTTTTTACTGGCTGTTTAAATGCCAACGGCGTAAGGCAGGCGGTAAGAAGTATAGCCATGCAGGATAGGATAAATTACAGGTGCAACAGTATTCATATTCCGCAGGACCCGGGGCAGGCGGGAAAAGAACAGGCGCAGTCTTATGTAGGTTTTCTGGCAGGCTTCAATGTTCAGACGGAACGGGTAAACGGCAGTAAGATAAACCGCGCCGAACCGTTTGCTTCGCAGTGGCAGCAGGGAAATGTTTTACTACTTCGCGGCGACTGGAACAGAATTTATACAAATGAGTTATCGTCTTTCCCTGACGGTCTGCATGACGACTTAGTGGATGCCAGCGCAGACGCATTTAATTCTTTAACTAAAATCAGAAACTTTGAAGCTCTTTTATAAGGTAGGTGGTGATAATTTGAACAGAACAGACGGTCTGCTTAACGCAGTAAACGGCTTAAATACGCTTCGTTACGACCCGAGCAGACATACCGGCATAGTAAGGACACAGTTCATAACGCCCAGAATGTCGGAAAATCTCTATATAGAAAATGGCATATTCCGAAAAATTGTAACCGTTCCCTGTGATGAAGCTCTAAGGAACGGATTTTTTATAAAAGAAGCTGATGAAAAGGCTAACAATGAACTGCAAAGCGTGCTGGAAGATTTGGAATATGAAAACAAATTTGCAACTGCCTTGTATTGGGATAGAGTTTATGGTGGCTCCGTACTATTTCCGATATTTCAAGACGGTACTGAAGATTTAACCGAGCCGCTTAACGAAAACCGTATACAATCCATTGATGAAATCCGTATCTATTCCGCTAAAGAAGTTTTACCGATGACATGGAATAACGATATAAACAATATCCGCTACAGAAAGCCTGAAACGTACATCATAAATGATGAAACCAATGGAGCATGTTTTGAAATCCATGCAAGCAGGCTAATTATTTTTGACGGTCTGACCGTTCCGAATATTGTAAGAAATGAGCGAGATGGTTGGGGAGGTATGATACTTGAACAATTATTTAATGACCTTGCTTTAAAATATGATATTGGTAATAAATATGCTATAGATATTATGGAACGCATGGCACAAGGTGTAATTTCTATAGATGGATTAGAAAGCAAATTGTCAATTGACGGTGGCGAAGAACAGGTCAGAAAATATTTACAAATGATAGATATGGTAAGAAATATACTTAATACTTTAGCTATAGATAGTCGCGATAGTTTTGATATTAAAAGTGTTTCATTAAATGGTGTAAGTGATATCTTGGATAAAGTACAGACAATGCTTTCAGCTGTATCTGAAATACCTGTTACTATATTATTTGGACGTTCACCTGGTGGAGAAAATGCAACGGGTGAAGCCGATTTTCAGCAATATTATGCAATGGTGCAGCGACTTCAACGCCGAAAATTAAAATCTAAACTGAGCCGATTTATTTATCTGTTATCTAAATGCCATAATATAGCTCTGCCGGAAAGCTGGAATATACACTTTAAACCACTGTACATTCCGACGGAAAAGGAACAAGCGGAAACAGCTAAACTAAAAGCAGAAAAATTACAGACAACTGTCAGTGCATTAAATACGCTTGTTTCTATCGGAGCATTAGACGCTATAGAGGTGAGAAATTATCTGGAAGAACAAGGCTTCAAACTTGATAGAACGCTGGATATTCTGCCGCCAGGTGATGATGTATGATTAAGATACCGAAAAGAAAATGGCGTTATCCTATGGCATATGAAAGGCAGTATTCCAAAGAACTTACGGCATTAGTGAACAGAATGCACGAAGTTACTAAGGAAAATATGCAGGATATAACGGACTTTATCGACAAAAACCGCATGGACGCAGTAGGGGACGTTTTAGACACTATAGTAAACAAAATAAAGCAAAATTATTATATTCTGGTTACAAGGGATTTTTTGAAACGAAAAATTCAGCAGATGATAGACGCAGTAAATAATTTCAATATGAATGAGTTCCGCCAAAGTCTTAAATCGGCAATAGGTGTTGATGTGTTTCAGTCCGAGCCGAAACTTGAGGAAATGACTGAACTATGGGTAAAGGAAAATATAAACCTTATAACAAGTGTTGAAAACCAATATTTCGATAGGCTAGAAAATATAGTTTCGGATGCCGTGCAAAACGGCACGCTTACGCCGCAGGTTACAAAACAGATACAGGAACTTACCGGAGTAAGTAAAAGACGGGCGCAGCTTATTGCTGTTGACCAGATAGGGAAGTTAAATGGACAGCTCACAAAATATCGGCAAACAATGGCAGGCATTAAAGAATATATTTGGCGAACTGCTGGAGATAACAGAGTTAGACCGGCGCACAGATTGCGAAACGGTAAAAAATTCAGATGGGACAGTCCGCCGCTGGACGGTCATCCGGGAATGGCTATCCGTTGCCGGTGTGTCGCTGTACCTGTTATTGATTTAGATAATTTAAAAATACAAGGCGTTAGAATTTAGCAGCTAAAAAAACTGCTTTTTTATACCTAGAAAGGTGGTGATTTAATGCAGAGATATGACATATATCAGATTGAAGCAACTAAGACAGACGAGGGCTTTATAATTGATAGACCTATAATCGGACGTGTCGGCTTGCTTAGATATTTAAACGCTGACGGTAGCGAACGTATTGAATACAGACCGCCGGAGGAAGCGTTTAACGCAGACAGTTTAAAAAGCATTAGAGGGAAACCAATTACTTTAGGGCATAAAGCAATGGTTAATTCTAAAAATGCGGATAAACTGCCTATAGTCGGTACTGTATTGTCAGAGGGAGTGCAGGACGGTGAAAATATCCGGGCAGATGTTAGCATTTATTCTTTGCCGACAGCGGCAAGGGAACTATCTTGTGGCTATAGCTTAGACTTAGATGAAACACCCGGCACGACACCGGACGGAAAACGTTACGACGCAGTACAGCGCAACATTAGATACAACCATTTGGCAATAGTGCCGAAAGGCAGGGCAGGAAACGCTCGTCTTAATATGGATGGTGACCAAATAATTGAAAGTGAGGCTAAAAAACACATGGCAAAAGTGAGACTTGATAACGGATTAGAATATGAGGCTGCCGAAGAAGTAAAAATTGAACTTGAAACATTAAGAGCTGATAAAGCAAAAAATAAAGCTAATTTTGACGCATTACAAGGGAAGTATGACGCACTGGAAGCAAAAGCAAATAAACTTGAAAAAGATTTAGCAGATGAAAAAACAAATAAAAACACTAATTTTGATACAGCTGTAAAAGAACGTGTCGAAATGATTAACATTGCTAAACAGCATAATTTGGATAAAGCTGATAATATGAGCAATAAAGATATTAAAATTGCTGTAATTAAGAAAGTAAATGGTGATAGCTTTAATCTTGATAACAAATCTGATGAGTATATCAATGGTGTATTTGATATTTGTAAGGAACAGAATAAAAACTTTAATAAAAATGCTGGTAAAGTAAGACAAGATATAAATGATAATAAAATTAACAATCAACCAAAACAAAATGAAGATGAATGGGATTATGTCGCTATTGCTGAAAAAATGCGACAAGATGAAGCAAGAGCTTATTTAGGAGGTAAAGAATAATGGCTTTTAAATGGTATACAAGAGATTTAGATAAAGGCTTTCCGGGAATGGTTGCTGATACGACTATGAAAAATATTGATAGTTATGCAGTTGAAGAAGAATCAGGCTTAGAACCGGGCGACGCAGTAGTTTTGGGTACAACTGAAAATTTAGTAAAAAAAGTATCTAGTGGTTTTGAAAATAAAATTATTGGAGTAGTTGTTCATAATCATAAAGAACCAACTAATCCTTATTATGAAAAAGGCGATAGTGTAGCAATTATGTCTACTGGAGATATTTATGTTGAAGTTGGTGAAGATGTTATTGCAGGTGATAGTGCTTGTATTATGGCAAGTAGTTATAAATGGGGAAAAACAGGAACAGTTACTAACGCTAAATATTTAAAAGGTGCTGAAAGTGGCGGATTAGCTATATTACGTTTAAATAATATGAATAGTGCTTCTCAGCAAGGTCCACAAGGAGAAAAAGGTGATACTGGTGCGAAGATTACATCTATGGAATTAAATATTAACAATACAATAATTACAGGTACAGCGCATTTAGATGATGAAAGTACAGCCTCTATTACAGGAACTAATACAGTAGGATAAGGAGATAAATTATGACAAACCCATATATTGAAAAAGTTGAAAGATTGGACGCTGATACAATCAGTCGAGTTTTAACACGTTTAGACGCTACGCAGTCCGCTTTTCTGGCTCGTATGCTTACGCAGGTCAGAGCGAGAGTTTTACAGGTAACTCATGCTAGATTAAACGCGTTTACGGTGTTTCCGGTACAGACGGAAATTTCTCCGGGAGCTGAAACAGCGTTGCAGCGTATTTATGATATGGTAGGTATGGCTAAAATTATTGCTAATCCTGCTGATGATTTACCGCTTGTTGATATTCTGGCACAGGAAACAAGTGTAAAGGTAAAAGAAGTGGGCGCAGCGTATCAGTATTCTGTAAGCGATTTAGAACATGCCGCTTTCGCAAATCTGCCGCTTACAACCATGAAAGGCAACGCTGTAAAACGTGCTATTGATACTAAGTTAAACAGTATTGCATGGAAAGGTGACGCCGAAAACGGCATTATCGGATTTCTAGACAATGCAAATCTTAGTGAATATACTTTACCGGCAACAGGCACGTCCAGCTCTACCAAATTAAGCGATAAAACAGCCGAACAGATGTATAAAGATGTCGCCGCTATTATCGAAAGTATTTCCGACAATACAGATGACACTGAAAAGGCGGATACAGTTTTATTTGCACCGGGACCGTATAACGCATTATCTACAACTTTATATACAACAGATAATGGACAGACAACGCAGACGGTATTAAGCATGTTAAAAGAAAATTATCCTGAAGTAAGACGCTGGCTTAAAATTGGTGAACTAAAAAATGCAGATAGTACAGGCACTAAAGATTATATTATTGCTGGAGTTTTTGACCCAGATTATGTGCGTTTTGAAATTCCACTTCGTTTTGACCAACGTCCTGTACAAGAAAAGAATTTATCTTTTAATGTACCATGTCGTTCTAAAGTAGTCGGTGTAACAGTATTTAAACCGTATTGTTTTACAAAAGCAGTGGGAGCGTGATTATATGGCTAATACAACAATAAAAGAAACATGGATTCAAAATAAAGAACCTCATATCATTAATATTGGTGAAGATATTAAATTAAAACCTGGATTTCCACAAAAAATTAAGAATCTAGATGAATTAAAAGAGCTTTATCCTATGTTAAAAGAAAAAATAAGTAAAGGATTAATAATAATTTTAAATGATAAAACTGCTGAATCAGAAAAATTAAATATAGAACAGGAAGTAGCAAAACGATTAAAAAATGCTAATATGGTGTGATATGTATGATAAAATATTAGATTTAATACGAAAAATAGCACCAGAATTTAATGAGATTACTGATGAGAAGCTGGAAGGTTTTATTGATGTGTATGCTAATTTAGTATCCAAAAGATATTTCGGCAAACACTACAACAAAGCCATTGCCTTTCTAGTGGCTCATCAGCTCACATTGTTAAATATTGCAAGTAATAGTGAAGCAGGTGCAGGGGACATTTCTTTGATTGCTGGAGATGTTTTAATGGAAAAAGAAGGCGACTTGCAAAGGCAGTATGGCAATGTAAATACTTCTGATTCGGAAACAAACAGCCTTCTAAATAAGACATATTATGGTAAAATGTTTATCTCTTTACGCTCTGCACTGCGACCGATTGGAATGATGAGAAAATGTCCGTAATTGATAAAGATTTAGGCTGGAAAAAGATTTTGCTCAGTATGCGAAAAATGGACGCCAAAGCTGTTAAAGTTGGTATTCAATCAGGTGATAAAACGTCCGACGGCAAAGAAGATTTAGCATACGTCGCCAGCCTTCATGAATTTGGTAGCCCCGGCGGTAAAATTCCTGAACGTTCATTTATCCGAACTGCTATAGATAGCAATGAACGTAAGATTGACAGTTTGTTTGATAAATTAGCTCTTAAAATATTGAGTGGTTCTGTAAGTGTTCGAGGTGCTTTAGATGTAATGGGATTGGCAGTAACTGGCATGATACAGGAACAGATAACAGACGGAGATTATGTGCCACTTGCACCTGCAACTATAAGACGAAAGAAAAATAATTCCGATAAACCGCTTATAGATACAGGGCATATGTTCCAAAGTGTACGCCACGTAATAGAGGATAAATAAAATGGGTTTTAGAAAAAAATTTATAATTAAGCGAACAAGCGGTGGAGATTATGATGATAATGGTATTTGGCAGAAAGGCGAAACGGAAGAAATTGAAATAATGGCTTCCGTTCAACCGATTTCTCTTGATGAATATAATCAGATTTTTCCTGAAGGTATTCGCACCGTAAACGCTGTAAAAATTTATACAGATACAAGACTGTATCCAGAAAAACAAGGCACGCCGGCACAAAATGCTGACGTGCTTTTATATATGGACAGGAAATATAAAATTATTACTTGCCATGCTTATCAAAGCGGTGTAATAAGCCACTATAAAGCTTATGCTCAGGAGATTGATACATGACACAGGAACAGAAAAAAGTTTTACATGATATTGTAGCGGAAATTTTAGGATTACCTAAAAACCGAGTAATATACGCATACCAAAATGCGCCACAGATTACAGATACATTTGCTGTAATGCGCTTTTATGCTTACCGTGAAGAAGTGCCGACGGAAATTGTTTCCGCCGGTGAACCCGGTATAGAAAAACTGATAGCGCATAATAATTTGACGCTTGAAATACAGATATTTACTAAAATCGGCACCGATTTAGATGCCTGCGTAATGTTGAATAACCTGCTTAACTGCTTAGATAAACATACGATGATGAGCCAGCTGGATAATGCAGGTATCGTTATAGTTCAACATGAACCAATACAAGATATAAGCGAATTAGTAGATGAAACATCTTTTCAGACCCGTGCCAGTGTCGATATAACTATCCGATTTACACCGACTTATCTTGATGATGTAGGTTATATTGCAAATGTAAAAATAGACGGTAATACAGGTAAAGATTTAAAAATTAACATAGAAACGGAGTGAAAACATGGCTAATATAGACAGAATTGTTAATGTACAGATAAGCCTTAATACAAACAACGTTAGTAGTGAAGGGTTTAATACTATCTTAGTTGTTGGTGCTCACATGAATGGAACAGAGCGAGTTAAAACTTATACAAATATAACAGATTTAACAACAGACGGATTTTCTACAACAGACGCTATTTATAAAGCGGTATCTGTGGCGTTTTCACAAATACCACGCCCAAGACAGGTAAAAGTCGGACGCAGACAGATTGAAGAAGTAAATGTAAGTGTTAATAATATAAAAGATAATACAGATTATACTGTTACGATATCTAGCAAAGATAATAAAGGTATTATTACTGAACAAGAATATAAATTCAATAGTTCGACAAGTGCAACGGCAACTACAATAGTTAGCGGATTACAAAGTGTAATGACTGATGATACCGTTGTAACAGCTACGGTAGAAAGTGAAAATTTAAAATTAGTTGCAAAATCTAGTAAGACATTTTCTGTTAAGGTATCCAGTAATTTATCTATAGAATTAGCTGAACCTACAGAAGAAATTGCTGATACTATGAGTGCAATTATGGCAAGTGATAGTGATTTTTATGGTATTGTCTTAGCAAGTAGAGATAAAGACGATATTATGGCAATGGCTGAATGGGTTGAAACACAAACAAAACTTTTTGGCACATCTACATCTGAACCTGGAGCAAAAGACAGTGAAACAAATACCGACCTTTTGTCTATGCTTAAAGCTAAAAATTATTATCGTACTTTCGCTTTTTATCATGAGTTAGCTGATAGTGAATATCTTGAAGCTGGTGTAATGGCAAGATGTTTTGCTATTGAACCTGGCGGGGAAACATGGGCAAATAAGGTTTTATCTGGTTTAACTGCCGATAATTTAACAAAAACAGAATATCTTGCTATTACTAATAAAAATGGCAATACATTTGAAACATCTCGTAATAAAAGTATTACTCAAAATGGTAAAGTTGCGGGTGATGAATGGATTGATGTAATTCGTTTTCGTGATTGGCTTCAGGAAGAAATCACGGTTAATGTTTTCAATCTTTTAATCAATTCCGATAAGGTTCCGTATACTGATACCGGTATTGCATTAGTTGAAAATCAGATAAGACAGGCTCTTTTACTTGGTCAGCGTCGTGGCGGAATTGCTCCGACAGAATATGACGAAGATAATAATGAAAATCTCGGTTTCACCATAGAAATGCCGCTGGCTGCCAATATTCCGGCTAATACAAAAGCGCAAAGATTACTGGAAAATGTAAATTTTACAGCACGTTTGGCGGGAGCTATTCATGTTGTAGAAATTACAGGTTCGTTTATCTATGAAAACCTTATAAGTGAATAGAGGAGGATATAAATGGCTGACGGAGTTTTAACGTATAATCCGAAAAATTTACTCGTAATATTCGGAGCAGAACAGCTGCACGGCTTTTCGGAAGATGATGTAATCACCATTGCACCAAACGGAGACGGCACACAGATTTATGTAGGTGCTGACGGCGAAGTAGGCAGAAGCATTGACCCGAACCAGACATATGAAATAACGATAACGCTTGCGACAAGTTCCACTTCCAACACGTATTTATCCAATATGTACAACGTGGATAGAGCTACGGGGGCAGGTCTGTTGCCGCTTTTAATCAAAGATTTAAGCGGGCAGACGCTTTTCAGTGCAGAGCAGGCATGGGTGGCTAATATGCCAGAGGCAAGTTATGGTAGAAGCATCGACAGTAGAGAATGGACATTATATACAGGGCAGGTAACAGCCCCAATTATAGGAGGTAATAACTAATGTGGGACGGCGGTAAATTTACTAAATTTAAGCAAGGTGAGTATGTATTTAGTATTAGACAGTTTGCACCTTTTAAAGCTATTAAAGTATTAGGGGATTTACAAAAAATAATTACACCAGCACTTGCAGGAGCATTAACAGGACTACAAAAAGCACCAGAAGCAGATACAAATAATTGGTTATCTTTAGCACCAGTTATTTCGGATGCTTTATATCAAATTGCGACAGGACTTGATGGTGATAAACTACAAAAAGCTATGAATTTACTTCTTGATGAAAATTATGTAGCCGTTGAGGTAACAGCAGATAATGGTACAAAAACATTTACCCGACTTAATGAAGGTTTAATAAATGAAATTTTCACTGGAAGAACTTTTGATTTGTTGGTTTTAATGATAGAAGTATTTAAAATTAATTTTTTGGATTTTTCCAAGCTCTCCAGTCTCCCTACTGGTGTCCGCGAGGTATTCGGAGAGATAAAATTACCATTCCAGGCAAAGTAACAGAAGAACTACAGGACGCATTATTTATATACAGGGCTATAGATAGTGGTATGGTATCACTTACAGAAGTAAAAAATGGAGATGTAACGATAGCCGAATTAGTTAGGATAATTCAATATTTAGATATGAAATCAGATATTGAATATGCAAATATGCTTAAAACTAAAGCAAGAAAGGGGGTAAGACATTGAAGGTCCGTGAATTAGTTGCAAGATTTAATTTTGAATCAGAAGGCTTAAAGCTGTTATAAATAATATATAATTTTATATA